>Ga0134100_1000468_pt1 | contig 48702 bp, 39 predicted proteins | sample 11_taG_2_FD_94444 | JGI IMG/M metagenome (GOLD analysis project Ga0134100, IMG submission 94444) | Switchgrass degrading microbial communities from high solid loading bioreactors in New Hampshire, USA - 11_42_5_180_A3 metaG | ecosystem: Engineered > Bioreactor > Semi-continuous > Anaerobic >...
TCTACGACTCACCTCACCGTGCTTTGTCGTGTATCTTCGCCCCTCAGCTTAATGATAACAAAGTGGTGAAAACCGCACACCATTTTTTTTCATTACTATTTGTGCCGCCAGCGGTAGCGGCGGAATGGAGGTTAAAATGAAGAATGTCGAACTTTATGAAGTCAGACCTATCAGGGATCTAAAGGATATGCTTGAATCCAGTGTGAAACTTTATGGAGAAAAAGCAGCTTTTTTATCAAAACCTAAAGGACAGGCTGATTATATTCCAATAACATACAGGCAGTATAAATCAGACGTTGATGCTTTTGGAACGGCATTGATGAGCTTGGGATTAAAGGGAGAAAAAATTGCTCTGATAGGTGAGAACCGCTACGAATGGTCAATATCATATCTGGCCGTCGTTAACGGAACTGGAGTTATAGTACCATTGGATAAAGAATTACCACCAAATGAGATAGAACTCTTGTTGGATCGTTCTAAGGCTGATGCTATTATTTATTCCGGAAACGTAAGGGAAAAAGTTGAGACTTTGATAAATAAGGACACTTCTCTGCGCTATTTTATCAGTATGGATGCAGAAGAGGACAATGGTAATATTCTGTCTTTCGGCCTCCTTTTACAAAAGGGCCGTGACCTTTTGAAAGATGGTGATCGTACATTCCTTGATGCGGAAATTGATGCTGAAGCAATGAATATGCTACTCTTTACATCCGGGACGACTGATACTGCGAAAGCTGTAATGCTTTCCCATAAAAATATATGTGAAAACCTTAAAGGTATGTGTTCCATGGTATATATAGACGAGAAGGACACATTCTTATCAGTACTTCCCATACATCACACCTATGAGTGTACCTGCGGCTTTTTATGCCAGTTGTACAGAGGCAGTACCATTGCTTACTGTGAAGGCTTAAGGCATATAGTAAAGAATCTCAAGGAATCTAAAGCAACAGTAATGTTAGGTGTACCGTTACTTTTCGAATCAATGTACCGGCAAATCATGAACCAGGCTATAAAAGCCAAAGGCGAGAAAAAAATAAAATTTGCAATTGGACTTAGCAATGCATTAAGAAAGATTAATATTGACATTCGCCGTAAATTGTTTAAACAGATTCATGAGGCTTTAGGCGGGAATATAAGATTGTTTATCAGCGGTGCCGCCGCAATCGATCCTCAGACAGCAAAAGGGTTCAGAGAATTGGGTATATCTTTGATTCAGGGCTATGGGCTTACCGAATGTGCTCCTATTTTGGCAGTAAACAGAGATATAGATTATAAGGATGAAGCAGCAGGGCTTCCTTTACCTTGTGTTCAGGTGGAAATAGACAATCCTGATGAAGATGGTATTGGTGAAATAAAATGTAAAGGGCCATGTGTGATGCTGGGGTATTATAATGATCCGGAAGCAACGGCAGCGGCTATTAGGGATGGCTGGTTCTATACGGGAGACAGTGGATTTATTGATAAGGATGGTTTCGTTCACATTACAGGGCGAAAAAAGAATGTTATAATAACCGGCAACGGTAAAAATGTATTTCCGGAAGAAATAGAAACCCTTTTGAACAGAAGCTTATATATAAAAGAGTCATTAGTTTACGGTAAGGGTCAGTCAGACGGTGATACGGTCATTTGTGCAAGAATTGTTCCTGACAGAGAGAAAATTGAAGAAGACATCAGGAAAAATTCGGCACCTGGATCAACCGTTGAAGAGATAATTGAGAAAGAGGTTAAAAGAGTAAATCAGAGTCTGGTTATTTATAAGCATATTAAGGAATTTACACTTCAGGATGAGGAATTCATTAAAACTACAACTAAAAAGATTAAACGGTATGAAGAGTTAATCAAATAGTAATATAATATTTCAATAAGAGTCGGGATATATGATCCGGCTCTTTTTTTATAATTAGGTCAATTGAAATTAAAAAATTTATAGAATTTTGTCAATAATATTGATTTTAATGTCCCATTTCCTTTGATATAATGTTAGAGGTTCGTAAATAGGAAAAAAATTTACAGTTTAAAATACTTAAATATCAGAATACTATCAAAAAAGTCATTTCACGGTGAAAGGGGAAGCTAATGTTCGCTTTAGCCATTGTTTTACTGTTGGTTTGTGCTTCGGCCTTTGTAAATGGATGGACGGATGCCCCGAATGCTATTGCAACTGTTGTTTCTACTCGTGTATTAAGCCCAAAGGCGGCTGTAATCCTGGCGGCAATATTTAACTTAGCCGGTGTTTTTCTTACAGGTACTGCTGTTGCCAATACCACGGCCAAGATTATTGAAATAGGTACCGGACAAGATGCGCTTGTCACATTGGCTGCAGCCCAGTTATCCATAGTGATCTGGGCAGTTTCGGCATGGAGATACGGTATTCCTACCAGTGAAAGCCATGCTCTGATTGCCGGGCTGATGGGTGCAGGAATTTCCTTTAAAGGTATCGAGGCATTTAATTGGGATGAATTTAAAAAAGTTCTTATCGGTCTTGTCGTTGCAACAGTATTGGGCTTCATTGCCGGATATGCAGTAACCAAATTAATCGTATTTATATTCAAAGGGGTAAACAGACATAAAGCAAATACATTCTTTTCATGGGGACAAATTTTTTCGGCGGCCATGATGGCCTTTAGCCACGGGGCTCAGGACGGACAGAAATTTATGGGCATTTTTGCTTTGGCACTGGTAGTGGGTGGTGTTTATCCCCAAAGCGATCAACTTTTTGTGCCTGTTTGGATCATGCTGCTTGTTGCGGTTATTATATCGACGGGAACATCTATTGGAGGATACAGGATCATTAAAACAATGGGAATGGATATGGTCAGTCTCGAAAAATATCAGGGTTTTGCGGCTGAAATAGGAGCATCAGCATGCATGATAGGCGCCACAGTCCTGGGTATACCGTTAAGTACAACCAATGCTAAGGGAACCGCCATTATGGGAGCAGGAGCTGCAAGAAGACTGTCCAATGTCAATTGGAATTTGGTTAAGGAAATGTTGGCTGCATGGGCATTAACTTTCCCTGCATGTTTGGTATTAGGCTATTTAATGGCCAAGTTATTTAATTTTATATTCTAACAGGAGGAAGCTGCTATGGGTTTTTTTTCCGGTAAAGATGTTGATTGTTTTGAATTGTTTCAAATTTCTGTTTCCTTTTCCAGCAAAGCTGCATTGACTTTACAGAAGGCTTATGATGACGGTGATGTGGATTATAACGAGCTTAAGAATGTGAAAAATATTGAACATGAAGCTGATATCCATGTGCATCGCTGTCTGAAGATGGTGGAAGAGGCTTTCATCACTCCTATAGACCGTTCGGATATTGTTGAGATAATAAAAGAAATTGAAAATATCACCGACAGTATTGACTCTGTAGCCAATATAACCCATATGATGTGTGTAAATCATGTAAATGAATCGGCTCAGACTCTGATGAAGTTCGTTGTTGATGCCTGCATTAAGCTTGAAGAACTTATGAAAACATTGAAGAATTTCAAAAAGGAATTTAAGAAAATCAACGAACTGATTATTGAGATTAATAATATTGAAGAAGCCGGAGACAAGGTTTATTTCACGGCAATGCGAAATCTCTTCCAATATGAGACCGATGCAAAAAAGATTATAGTGTTGCAGAGGTTGTATGATCAATTGGAATCTGCTCTTGACAACTGCGAAGATGTAGCCGATATAGTACAAAAAATTATAGTATCGAAAACTTAATATTGCTTAAATATAGGACTGTTTTGAGGAACTTATTTTTAAAGACAGTCCATTTTAGATCCGGGGTTGAGTATTTTATATTCAGTTGTTGCATATAAAATGTGAGGTAATAATCTCATATGCTTTATGGATGCTGTGCATTATCTCCCTGCTCCTTAAAAATCTCAGCTGAATTTTGACATTTCCCCTAAGGTTAAGCAGTATTTCAGCGTCAAGGTCAAGACCCCCGATCGTGCCGACTGTATAAAATGTAATGCTGTTATAGGGAATGGAGATAAACCTAATTTTTTTGCCCGAAAACCCTTTTCTGTCCGCTATTAGAAATCTTTTTTCCGTCATTATCATTTCATCACGAATGGATGAAAAACACAGTAAAGGCGTCTCGGACCCGCAGAGTTTTTCCCTGATTGTTTCGGAAGGCTCGCTCTCCCTTAGGAAAAAATATATTGTAGGTTTTAATCTGATATATTTTAAAATCATGAAAATCACCTGAACAGCAATTAATATAAAGCATTTGTAATATTAACGGCAAATATTCCTGAAATTTAAATGGAAGCTATAAATCAGAAAGTGAGGAAATTTACAGACAAAACTTAAGATAATGTGTAATAATAATATTAAAATTATGAAAGGAAGTAGAGCAAAAATGAACAGACTTAAGATAAGACTATTAAGCATGTTCTTATGCTTAACCCTCGCTTTTGGCATACTGCCCGTACAGGCAGACACTACCGGCGGCAATTTTGTAACAAGGGAGCAAGCGGTGGTAAGCATACTGAACACCGTAGGTTATGGGACTCTAAACGAAACTGAAAGCGATTTGAGCACTTTTGCCGATGCATCAACTGTTACAGATCAATATAGAGATGAAATCGGGATAGCAGTTACTAACGGCATACTGGCGGGATCGGGCGCTTCATTGGATCTTCAGAGAAATGTTACCCGTCTTGAATTTGCAATGCTCTTAAGCCGATCCTTAAGGGAACTTCCTGATATTAAAGAGAGCCTTATATTTAGTGACGTGCCGGCATCTAAATCGGGAGACGTTAACAGGCTCGTAAAAGCCGGTCTCTTAAGCGGATATGGAAACGGCCTTTTCGGCTCAAATGACCCATTGACTCAGGAACAGTTAAATGCTGTTATGGACAGGGTCAGGAATTTGAAGAATACCGATTTAAAAGATGATTTCTATTATTCGGTTAATTATGAATGGCTGAATAATGCAAAACTTCCGGCGGGTTACCCAGGGTATGGCGCTTTTGAAGAGGTAAGCTTCAGCAATGATGCCAAAATAAAAGAAATAGCCAATGAAATATATAAGAACAGAGGTACATACAAAAAGGGAACTATTGAACAGAAACTTGCTGATTTCTACAGTACGGTTCTTGACATGGAGAGCAGGAATAAACAAGGGATAGAACCTATCAGAAAATACCTGGACAAGCTGGACGCGGTAAAGAATGTTCATGAACTGCTTGATTATGCGGCAGAGTTTGAAAATGAGGCAGGCTTTAATCCTCTTTTTACCTTTAGCCCTTCCAGTGATTTATTGGATAGCAATAAATACAGCTTATATGGCGTAGGCCTTTCAACCGGCCTTAATGCGGCATATTTATTAACTGGCGATCCTCAGGTCAAGACGCTGTATTCAGGTTTCCTTGCACAGATGCTGACGGCTTCGGGAATCGATCAGGAAGATGCCTTGGTTCAGGCTGTAAACATCTATGATTTTGAAACACTTTTGGCAGAAAACACTATGGGCAACGAGGATGCCAGTAAGATTGAAAATCTGTATAATCCGATGACCAAGGATGACCTGGCAAAATTATTCGCAAATGCAGACATAAAAAAATACATGTCTGACCTTGGCTACGGAGCCGTTGAAAACATAATTGTAACCGATGTAAAACTAATGGCCAAGACAGGCGAGCTCCTTTGTGATGAAAATATTGATGTGTTAAAGTCATATGTACGATCAAGACTTATGATTAATACTGCTTCTTTCCTGTCAAAAGAACTCCAGGACGCTATTACAGGGTTTAATGCAGTTTTCCTGGGCATAAGCAGTATCATGAGCGACGAGGATATCGCATTTAATCTTTTGAATTCAGTTATGAGCGGATATCTGGGAAGAGAGTATGTTGCAAAGTATTTCTCTCCCGAAGCTAAAGCTGATGTTGAAAACATGGTGAAAGAAATAATAGAAACCTATAAAAAGCGTATTGGACGGCTTGACTGGATGGGCGACAGCACAAAGGCAGCTGCCATAAAAAAACTTGATACCATGACTATCAAAATAGGTTATCCTGATAAATGGGAAGATCCATACGAGAATATTGAGATGAAAAGTTATGAAGACGGCGGATCTCTGATAAGCAATATATTTGCCATAACATCGGCTCAGGCTGAATATTCCAAGACCTTGCTGGATAAACCTGTGGATAAATCAGGTTGGATAATGCCGCCTCAAATGGTAAATGCGTATTACAATGCTCTTAATAATGAAATAGTTTTCCCGGCAGGTATACTGCAGGCGCCTTTCTATGATGTAAATGCCTCACATGAGCAAAACCTGGGAGCGATCGGCGCAATTATAGCTCATGAAATAACCCATGCATTTGATCATAACGGAGCTCAATTCGATGAAAAAGGCAATATGAACAATTGGTGGACCCAGGAGGATTATGAGACTTTCCGGGAAAAGACCAAAAAGGTGGCAGAACTGTATGAAGGATTGGAAATAGCGCCTAACGCACTTGTAAACGGAAATTTGACTCTGTCAGAAAATGTGTCTGATATAGGCGGGATGGCCTGTGTGCTTGAAATCATGAAGCAAATCCCCAATGCCGACTATAAAGCGTTTTTTGAAAGCAACGCGCGTATATGGCGTTATACAGCAACGCCTAAGATGTATCAGCTGATGGTGCAGCAGGACACTCATTCTCCATATAAATTCAGGACAAACATGGTGCTTCGCAATTTCCAGGAGTTTTACGACACATATGATATTCAGCCTGAAGATAAAATGTATCTGCCGCCTGAAAATCGGGTAAGTGTCTGGTAAAACGGTTTGTTAAACTAAAAAGGTTCTGCGTTGTTGGGGTAGGACAAGTAAAATGAAATAGCTCTATGTTACTGGCAGATAATCGCAAAGTTTGTCTGCCAGTTTCTTTTAATATGATAGTTTTAAGCCATGACATGGAGTATTCTGTTGCGAAAACTTTCAAAACTCTTCATTCCAACAGCATTTCTTTTAATAACTTACTTTTTTAATTTAATTTTGTTGTTGATGCCTTCAGTGAAACCATTCATATATGGAACATCAAAGGAATTAAGTATCTCTTTTTGCCAGTCGAAAAAGGCCTTAAAAGCAGTCTTCAAATTCAGGAAGTATGTAGCCTGAGACTAGCATATACCATTTAGCAAGTTGTTCTTTTGCTTCATAACTATTTGGAGAACCCATCACCTTGTAAAATTCATTCTTTAGTACATAGGCATGTCGTATGCGTTCAGAGATTCTCAATATTGATTCAAATTGACCAGCTTCACTCGATTAGGATTAGGCTGACACAAAGAAATTACAAGGATCAGCACGTTTAATTATGGGATTGCAAAGTGAAAAAACTGATATATACTGAAATAAGAAAGGAGATGTTATAATTTTAAGTTTTAACATCATAGCTCCACTCTTATAAATGTACCACCTATGAAAGGAAGAAAAAAATGACAGAAAGTATTAGAAAATTCAGAGAGAGTCTTAATTCCAGACAGGGATCTCTAGGTCCGTTTATGATCACATCGGATGCGGCTTTGGTTGAGGCTGCAGCTTTAGCCGGTTATGATTTTGTGCTTCTGGACATGGAGCATGGGCCGGGAACTTACGAAAACTTACAAAACCTTATTCGCGCCGCAGAGGTACATAATGTTATGACTGTTGTTCGGGTTCCCCGGGGAACGGATATAATGATTGACCGTGCATTGGATGTAGGGGCTGGAGCAGTCCTGATTCCGCAGATTGATAATGCAGAACAAGCAAGAAAAGCAATTGCAGCGGCAAAATTCAGTCCTCGCGGTAACCGGGGTGTTTGCCGATATGTTCGTGCTGCCCAATATGGTTCCATGAATACTGCCGAATATTTTGAGCAGGCCAACGACACTATGGTTATCCTGCAAGCGGAAGGAAAGACGGCGTTTGATAACCTGGATGAGATATTATCGGTAGAAGGCATTGATATCCTGTTTATCGGACCATATAATTTGTCCGGTTCTTTGGGATTGATTGGACAGGTCAATCATCCTACGGTAATTTCATATATAAAGGAAATTATTAAAAAGGCCGGCGAAAAAAATGTTATGGTCGGTACTTTTGCAGATAATGTAGAGACTGCGGTGAAGTGGAGAGATATGGGAGTCAAATTCATCGGTTATTCCTGTGACATGGGTCTGTTCTATAACGCAGCCAAAAAAGATGTGGATGCATTTCATATCAACAAGTGATTTATAAATTATAAAATTAAATTTCAGAGTCACAATTGTTTGGGGTAAAAATGTAAAATGAATTAGTTATATATTTATGGCAGATAATCATTTAGATTGTCTGCCGGTTTTATTTATTAAGACAAATAAAGCATTGTATATTAGTATTCAGTTTACAAATCTGCTTGAAAAAAAATATGGGTAGCGGGGGATCTTATACCTTCGGAGAATGAATTAAGTAAAGAGTGCGGAGTAAGCCGCATGACAGTACGAAATGTGATAACCAAGTTAGTACAGGAGGGCTTGCTGTTTCGTATTCCTGGTAAAGGTACGTATGTAGCCCAGCCTAAAATTATCGCTAAGACTCTTTCATATGCAGGAATCAGGGAGCAGCTTGAAATGATGGGATACGAGGTTACCACAAAATTACTTGAATCTGTTGCAAAACCTGGAACAAAGAAAATGTGCGAGATTTTTGAAATTGAACCAAATTCATTGCTTTATACCATAAGACGGATTCGATATGTCAAAAACGAACCATTTAGTCTGCATACTTCATATATACCGGTTGAACTGGCTCCCGGACTTGATAAGCTAGATCTTGTCAACGAGCAGTTGTGTACAATCCTAAGTAATGAATATGGCTTGATTCGCGAGAATACACAAGAAACACTTGAATCAGTAGCAGCAAATAAGGAAGAAGCAAAACTCCTGGATATACCGGTAAATCATCCGTTGTTGTTGCTGCAGGACATTATTATAGGAAAAAACGGAAAACCATTTGAAATATCAAGTGTGGTATTTCGAGGTGAAAAAATAAAGCTTAGACTTGTGTTTTGATTGTTTATCTGCGTAAAGAATAATATAAAAGCATAATATAAAAAAGTGAGTAGGGATGGTAAAAATGTCAATATTCACTTTTTTATTATTGAAAGAGGTTTTTACAATGTTTGACGTGACAAAACTGCAGGGTGTATTTGCTCCCATAGTAACGCCTTTTAACGAAAAAGAAGAAATACTTTATGATGATATCGCATATAACATTGATATTTATAATAACACAAAACTGCGTGGTTATATGCCCTTAGGGAGCAATGGAGAATTTCAGGGCTTAACGGACGAAGAGTCGGTTAAAGTGTTAAAAACAGTATATAAGCATAAACAGAAAGATAGAATTATCGTAGGTGGATGCGGTCGTGAATCCGCTTATAAAACCATTGAATTTATTAAAAGAGTGGCCGAATATGGTTTGGATCTTGCTTTCATTCTCCCACCGCACTATTTCTTAAGTAAGATGACCGAAGAAGTACTTCTAGAGTATTATATTAAAGTAGCAGATGAATCTCCGATACCTATAGTTGTTTATAATGCCCCCAAGTTCTCGGCAGGATTGAACTTGTCCCCTGATTTAATCAGTAAATTAGCTAAACATTCAAATATAATTGCAATAAAAAATTCATCTGATACACCTAACTCTGAATATATCAAGGCAACATCAGGTCTTGATTTTTATATTATTGCAGGAAATATAAAAACATTTTATCAAGGACTTTGTGACGGAGCAGTAGGAGGAGTACTTTCAACTGCAAGTATTTTTCCAGAATATTGTTGTACTCTATATGAATTTTTTAGAGCCGGTGATTTAGAATCAGCAAAAAATCTGCATTCATTTTTGTATAATACTTCTATTAATACAGTTGGTTCATTAGGAGTATCAGGAGTAAAAGCATGTATGACAATAAGAGGATTAAGAGGCGGGCATGTGAGATTGCCCCTGAAAGATGTAACAGATCAAGAGTTTGATAATATAAAATCCTGGTTTGTCAAAGAAGGGATAGAAAAACTACTATAGTAATTAAAACATTGAGTTTTATGGACCTATACAGCGATGGACATATTTATAATTGCTATATATGACCGACGATGACATGCATTTATTGAAAAATAATGACGATAGAGTTACAATAAAAACTAACTACTAAATAATCCGGTCAGATGGAGTTAGTATTTGCAAAGGCAGGTTCAGAATATGAGTAACAAAATCAGGAGAATTCTTGTTTCAATATTGACAGTTTTTATTATTTTTTCGATACTTTTAAGTACTGTTTTAATGGGATTACATTAATAATTGCAAACCTTATCGGTTATATTATTTCTGATATTTTAATTAAAAGAGGGAAGTGCCATGTGCTTCCCTCTTTTTTCGCCAAAATATAAGGCGGGTGCAAGGTTTCTCATTGAGATAAGCCGATCTGCTTCGAAGGAAAGACCACCGAACGGTAACCTTTTTGAACAGTATGAGCGACCCGTGAGAGGAAGACTTCTCGGTCGGGACATGACGGAGCGAAGCGGAGGAATGTCACAAAACGGTGAAATTGATTTTTTGAACCTGGATGCTTAAAGGCGTTCGAAATGAGATCCTTGCGCCCGCCCACTTTTTGACATAAGATCCTTCGCTAACGCTCAGGATGACAATGCTGGCGGGGGCAAGGTTTTTATCAGCTACGACCAAGTAGTATGTTTCTTACCATCATATTTAATGGGATTTGCCTTTTCTTTTGTATGCTTTGCTTTTCCCTGAAGCTCGGGTACAGGAAATACCTCGTTCTTATGAAAATGCTGTTTCTTATTGCTCTCGGTGCCGTGGGGTTCTTCCGGATCCGGCCTTCTCATACCCTTTTTAGCCATATGCTTACATTCCTTTCTTTTTGTTCTCCTATAAATAAGCGTCCTTTGCCGGTTTCGCATAGGTGAGTCTGTCAGTTATAGTTTTAAACACATGAGTGCTTTCTTATGCAAATTGAAAATGGTTCCCGCTCCCATCAACAGCGGATTAGAGAAAAATAATAATTGTGATGTAGCAACATTGGACTAGCCTGAATAATATGTAGTGAGCTTGTTCGACAAGACAAGCATAAAAATCTGAGAAAGGAGTGATTGAATGAAGGAGAAAATACTTCAGGTACCTGTTATCGTTGGCAAGGGATCGGAACAGTTTTTTGTCGAAAAGGATATCTGTCTTGCACCGTCCAGCCCTCCGATATATAAAATTGAGAAGATTGACAAAAAAGTCGTTGTAACCGATGCAAATGTTATTCCGGGTAAAGTAATTTTCAACGCTTATATCTGGAAAAACATTACTTACAAAACCGTTGAGGATGTTTGTGACGGAGTTGTCTACGGAAAAATACACCATGTCACCTTCAAGATCCCATTTGGAGGCTTTGTCGAAATGAAGCCCATAGGATGCGATAAGATTGATGAATGCGATAAAGCTGAGTTGCTCGAGGCATTCGTTGAAGGTGAAAAGGACTTCTTACATAACGAGACAACATGCAAGGGACAAAAAGTATTCTGCAGCCTTTTGGAAAAAGATGTTGTAAAGATTACATTCAAGGTTGTCAGAACAGAACATGTTCCTGTTGCCTGCTTAGATGAAGAAGATAAGAAAGATAAGGATGAAAAATGCAAATGCGGCAAAGATGATGAAAAGAAGGACGACAAGTGCGACAAAGACTACAAGTTCGATAAGTACGACGATGGCAAGTACGACTATAAGGATGACAAATGGGATAAACGTTATGATTGCAGAGGAGATTACTACGCCAATTACCGTGGAACCTACAAAAGATGGTAACCTCCATTCCAGCATTTGAAAACAGGGGGGCATAGGGCCTCCCTGCTATTTTTAATCTTAAAATCATAATATCTATTATTCTTCGTTTGGTGGCACGTCTGAGGCTGCAAAGCCTTTTTCTGAAAGTTCCATTGTTTTTTGGTCCTCTGACTGTTTTTCTTTGGTACTTTGCAGTTTTTTACCGTTAACGTGAAATGCTTTCAATGGGGTTGTAACAGATTTCAATAAACGATATCCACCTGAAAGATTATAAACATTTTCAAAGCCGTTCTGAATAAGAATTCTCGAAGCGATATAACCCCGAAGACCAATTTGACAGAATACATAAACTGGTTTTTGGGGGTCAAGTTGGGACATGCGTTCTCTTAAATCGTCCAAAGGAATATTAATGGCTCCCGTTATGGTTCCTTTTGAGAATTCCGCCTTGGTTCTTACATCAAGAATAGTTACATTGTCAAGGTCAAGATTTTTAACGTCATGCCAGTGGAAGATCTTCATATCCCCGTTTATAATATTTGATGCGACGTAACCTGCCATATTAACCGGGTCTTTTGCTGAGCCGAAAGGAGGCGCATAAGACAGTTCAAGATTCGTAAGGTCAAATACGTTCATTCCGGCCTTTATAGCTGTTGCTATGACGTCAATGCGTTTATCGACACCTTTGTATCCCGTAATCTGAGCACCGAGGATTTTTCCGCCTTTTTTCTCAAACAGCAGCTTTATTGTCATATAAGTAGCTCCGGGATAATAGCTTGCATTGGAAGCGCTGAAGGTAAAGGATTTTTCATAGTCGATACCGGCGGCCATTAATGTTTTTTCATTGCAGCCGGCGGCTGCCACGGTCATATCAAATACTTTCAGAATGGCTGTACCTAAGGTGCCTCCGTAAATACTGTCTCTGCCGGCAATATTATCTGCCGCGATACGTCCCTGGCGATTGGCAGGAGAGGCTAAAGGAACAAAAACTTTATTGCCGGTTACTACATCCACTGTTTCGACCGCATCACCCACAGCGTAAATAAAAGGATCGCTTGTCCGCATGTGATTGTCGGTAACAATACAGTCCCGGATCCCTAATTTCAGGCCTGCATCTTTTGCAAGCCTGCTTTCTGGCTTTACTCCCACTGCAAGAATTACCATATCGGTATAAATACTGTTGCCGTCACTTAATCTGACCTCATAGGTTCCATTTTGAAAATACAGGCCTGTAACCCCGCAATTCAAATATAGTGCTATACCTTTGCTTAGAATGTGCCTGTGGACATCGGCAGCCATATCAAAATCCAGCGGCTGGATAATATGGTCGGAAAGCTCGACAATCGAAACGTCAAGTCCCAATAAATGAAGATTTTCAGCCATTTCAATCCCTATATAGCCTGCGCCGACAACTACAGCGCTTTTCGGATTATTCTGCAATACGTAGTTTTTTATTCGGTAAGTATCAGGGATATTTCTTAAGGTAAAGACGCCTTCGGCATTTATCCCTTCAATAGGCGGAACTAAAGGTGCCGCGCCGGGGGACAAAATGAGATAATCGTAGCTTTCCTCATATACTTTTCCGCCGGCATCTTTTACTTCTACAGTTTTTTTATCCCGGTTAATTTTTGTAACCTCACTTCTGGTTCTGACATCTATGTTAAAACGTCTCTTAAACGATTCAGGGGTCTGGAGGGTCAGATTTTCCTCCTCTGTGATAACATCTCCTATATAATATGGAAGACCGCAATTGGCAAAAGAAATATAATCCCCTCTTTCGAATACTATAATTTGAGCATGTTCGTCCAATCTTCTGAGCCTGGCCGCAGCAGTGGCGCCGCCGGCCACACCGCCGACAACTAAAACCTTTTTGTTCATAGAAACACTCCTTGTCTGCTTTTACCGAATAATAACTTAAAGAGTATGATAAATCAAAGGGAGAAACATTTCAGTGACGAAGTTACATGAAAGTATGTCAAATTTTATTCTGATGCAGAATGATTTTTCCTCTGTTCAGCGATACCTGCCCTTTTGCTTCCATTTCCTTTAAAAGGCGGCTTATTACTTCCCTGGCCGTTCCCAGTTCCGATGCAATGGCTTCATGGGTCGCATACAGGGGATATGTCCCTCCTGCGGTCTTGGTAATAAGAAAATCTTCAAGACGGTCGCTTGTCCGCTTAAATGTGACATTCTCAAGTAGCCCCAATAAAGAATAAAATTTTGCCGACATCGATGAAAAGAAAAACTTCTGAATTGAAGGTATTTCATAAAAATATTTTTTAAATGTTTCAACAGGTATAAATACAACATCGGATACCTGTTCTGCAGAGGCCGATACAGGAAAGGGAATATCTCCTCTGCCAAGCATACAGGCAACTGTAAGCACACAGGTTTCGCCCCGCCCGATACGGTAGAGAGTGATTTCCTTACCGTCGGAAGACAGCTTGTAAATCCTTATAGTGCCCGAAAGAACAAGAATAACGCCGGAGCACCCCCGGTTTTCATCTATTAGAACCATACCCGGCTCTAACCTTTGGTGATGTAAGGAATTGAGGAAATCATCCTGCTTATCTCCTAATTCGGCAATAAAAGGGAAGGCTTTTTTTATGTCCGCTTTTACTCTTTCTTCAAGCATAATACTTCCTCCAGTTTATTCATATAATAGCACAGAACAATAAAAAAAGACAGGGTTTTACCTGTCTTTGAACTCTGTGTCTATTATATACAAATTACCTGCTAGAGCATATTCTTAAATTCTTCCTTGCTTCTGAAACCTACGACTTTATTGGTAGCTTTGCCCTGTTTAAAAGCTATAACAGTAGGTATGCTGATTACACCGAATTTGCTGGCTAATTCAGGCTCTTCGTCAACATTTACCTTTAATACTTTTACCTTGCCTTCCAATTCCCCGGCCAATTCATCAAGTACCGGCGACAGCATGCGGCAGGGACCGCACCATGGAGCCCAAAAGTCAACCAATACCGGTAAGCTTGAGCTTGAAATCTCTCTATCGAAATCATTTTTCGTAACGTGTTTTACATTCATTGAAACACAACTCCCTTCAAACGGTTCTTTAATATTAATATACCCGCTTTGACGGGATTATTCTGTGATAAAGTTACAGTTCAAAAAAATGTTTGCATATGCTATAATATTTAAGCTCGTATTATGATTACCCTGATTTTTTATTTGATACATACATTTGGAGGTTAATGATGAAAATTGCAAATATATTAAGAACTGCCATATTAGTTATACTTTGTTCAACCCTGGTTGCCGGTTGTTCCGGCAAGTCTGGAAATAATGAAACAGTTCAGACCGGGAATTATGTTGTGTCGCCCACTCCAACAACAATTGCCGTTGAGGGTTACGGAGACGTTGAATATACTCCCGGATATCAATTTACAGCACCCCAGGAAGGTGATACCACCGCGGTAATTAAAACCAGTATGGGTGATATCAAAATTAAATTATTTCCTGAAAAAGCACCAAAGGCAGTTGAAAATTTCATAACTCATGCAAAAAACGGTTATTACGATAACCTTACATTTCATAGAGTAATTGACGGTTTCATGATTCAGGGCGGAGACCCCAATGGTGATGGCACAGGCGGCGAGAGTATCTGGGGAAAACCTTTTGAAGATGAGTTTTCTTTTGACCTTAAAAATTACAGAGGCGCTCTAAGCATGGCTAATTCAGGTGAAAACACTAATGGAAGCCAGTTCTTTATAGTACAGAGCAAAGAAATAGATGATGCTCTTGTTAAGCAAATGGAGCAGATAGGCTTTCCGTTTACAAAGGAAGTAATAGAGCTTTATAAAGAACATGGCGGCACTCCATGGCTTGATTTACGACATACCGTATTCGGCCAGGTTTACGAAGGAATGGACGTGGTAGATAAAATTGCAGCAGTTGAGACAGATGAAAATGATAAGCCGTTGGAAGATGTTATAATAAAGAATATTGAAATTACGGAAGGGAAAAAATAAGAGGCACAATGAACAAAAAACAAGGCGGCAGGAGGTTTTTTGCCGCATTTCTTATAATATCAGGCATATTGCTTTTTATTAATACAGTTACCGCGCATAATTATTCCAACGACTGGAATTTCGGCGTCATATTGCCCGCTGTGATAGGGCTTTGCTGTTTTGCGTATTCTGCGGTATTGCTGCGTGTAAAAGGCCCAATAATAAAAAATAGAAGGCTAAGAGCAACGTTTATTGCCGTTTTTATCATTTGCGCCTTATTCTTTATCGTGGTGGAAACCCTGATTATTGTAGATCCTTATATACACGGAAAGCAGCAGGCCGGAAGGGTGGATACCGTTATTGTACTTGGCTGCGGCATATGGCCTGACGGAAGACCAACTTTGGCATTAAAGCTTCGCCTGGATAAAGCAATTGAATATTATGAAGAAAATCCTCATGTAAATATCGTCGTTACAGGCGGACAGGGACACAGCGAGCCATATCCCGAGGCATTGGCTATGCAAGAGTACCTTATTAGCCGCAATATACCCAAAGAAAAAATATTAATAGAAGATAAATCAACCAGCACAAGAGAAAACTTCGAGTTTTCAAGGAAAATAATGAATCTTCCGGACGACAGAATTGAAAAGATAGTCTTTATAACTAATGACTTTCATGTGCTGCGTGCCCGGATACTTGCCCGCCGATTTGGCTTTGAAGCGTATGCAATTGCTGCGCCGACACCAACGGTAATAGTCCTTAACAGCTATCTGAGAGAATTCTTTGCATTCGTTAAATCCATGGTGGTAGATTACTAAACCAAGGGGACGATTATTCTGATTACTTATCAATAGGCGGGTGCAAGGTTTCTCATGTAGATAAGTCGGTTTGCTTCGGAGAAAAGACCGTCGAACGGTAACCTTATTGAAAATGACTGAGCGACCCGTGAGAGGAAGACCTCTCGGCCGGGACATGACGGAGCGTAAGCGGAGGAATGTTATAAAACGGCGATATTTATTTTATAGACCTGGGTGCTTAAAGGCGTTCGGAATGAGATCCTTGCGCCCGCCTAATCGTTGACATCAAAAACGGATACAAAGCTGTTTATAGCTTCAATTCCATATATCTTACGCCCTCACAAGGATTGTATACATATGGCTCAATGTCGTAGAATCCGAATGCTTTATATAATTCCTGTGCTTTTTTCATTGTCGCAAGCGTATCAAGCCTCATAAAGCCGTAATTCAATTCCCGTGCCTTTTCGATTACCTTAGAAATAAGCTGTTTTCCGATTCCCAGACCCCTGTACTCATTACGAACATACAGCCTTTTCATTTCACAGGTATCTTCGTTGATCTTGCGAAGTGCGACACAACCTGCCGGCCTGCCATCCGCTAAAGCCAATATCAAAGCTCCGTCCGGCGGACTGTACTTACCCGGCAGAGTCTCTAATTCTGAGTCGAAATTTTGAAAACAAAGATCTATATCAAGCGACTGAGCATATTCCAAAAAGAGTTGCCTGACTTCTTCCAGCATATATTGCCTGGTTATGATTTTAAACCCGATAATGGGTTTCCCGTGACTATTTATTGATTCCATATGATTTCTCCATGTTCATACAGAACTGTCCTTATCCCTGCCTAAAAGCACTGAAATAACTTCAGGATATATTTCTTTTGCATGAGCTTTCCAATTCCTGCAGATGGAGCGGGCATCATCTCTTGAGCCTACCGACAGCCTTATATCAATCAAAGGATTAAAATCCTCAAGGATCTTACATTTTACTTCATATTCATTTTCGTTCTCCAGGGTGTACTCGGCTACCACAGATGTTTCATGACGCAATACTGAACGTATGGCATCAATGTTTTTATCCAGCCTGGTCCTTATTCCGACAGGCACCAGGTTAATAAACATATCCAGCATTTTTTGTCCTTCCTCTGAAAGGCTGTAATAATCCAGATCATCCTTAGTCTCGGTTATTATGAGCTTATCCCGCCGCATCTCATGAATGCTCTGCTGCATAAGAAAATAGTTCATGTAGCGGTTTTCCAGCATTATTCTTGTCAATTGCATATTGCTTATCGGTATCCGGACTTTGTACATAAAATATAAAAGCAAAATTTTGTTTTCGGCTTTTTCACGATTTTCCAAATCCATTCTTTCGTACCCCTGACATATTTCTAATCTCCCGTTACGTTATAAGTATAATTAAAGTACGGCTGTCTTACAATAAAAACTTAGGTACTTATGCATATTGCTTACTGCAAGTAAAATAGGGTATAATTTTCAAAAATAAAATGAGGGTGAGTTAATGGCAGGTACAATTACAGAGAAAATTCTCAGCGAACATATTATTGAGGGCGAAGCAAAAGCCGGTTGCGAGGTTGCTCTTAAGATAGATAACACACTTACTCAGGATGCGACAGGAACCATGGCTTATCTTCAATTCGAGGCCATTGGGATTGATAGGGTAAAGACGCAGTTCAGCGTCAGCTTCGTTGATCATAACACTCTCCAAACAGATTTTAAAAATGCTGATGACCATAGATTTCTGGAATCCATAGCAAAAAGATATGGGCTTTATTTTTCAAAACCCGGTAACGGAATTTGCCATCAAGTCTTTCTGGAGAGGTTTGCAATCCCTGGAAATACCCTTATAGGATCTGACAGCCACACGCCTACCGCCGGCGGAATTGGCTGCTTTGCCATGGGAGCAGGCGGCCTTGATGTAGCCTGTGCAATGGCGGGAGCGCCTTTTCGCATCAAATACCCCAAAATTGTGGGGATACACCTTACCGGAAAGCTGAAGCCATGGGTTTCGGCAAAGGATGTTATCCTGGAGGTTCTTCGCCTGGTTGATGTGAAAGGAAATGTAGGCAAGGTTTTCGAGTATTTCGGAGAAGGAGTAAAAACTCTGAGCGTTCCGGATCGTGCCACAATAACGAATATGGGCACAGAAACAGGTTGTACAACAAGTATATTCCCAAGCGATGAGATAACATATAATTTTTTAAAGGCTCAGGGCAGGGAAAAAGATTTCAGACCATTGGAAGCAGACCATGACGCGGCTTATGATGAAATCATAGAAATCGATCTTTCTCAAATTGAACCTATGGTTGCTTTGCCCCATAGCCCCGGTTCAGTTAAAAGAGTCAGGGAAGTTGGGCCTATTAAGGTCGATCAGGTAGCCATAGGCTCATGTACCAATTCTTCCCTCAGGGACCTTAAAATAGTCGCAAAAATTCTTGATAATAACACAGTCGCGGATAATCTTCATGTATTCATAAGTCCCGGTTCGAGACAGGTAGTGGAACATCTGGTTGAAGACTGCGACTATACAAGGCTTGTGAGGGCAGGAGTCAGGATTATGGAAAATGCCTGCGGGCCATGTATAGGTATGGGATGCGCCCCGGCATCGGGCAGTGTTTCGGTAAGAACTTTTAATCGTAATTTTGAGGGCAGAAGCGGCACAAAGGATGCGAAGGTTTATCTGGTCAGCCCTGAAACTGCCGCAGCCACGGCAATTAAGGGCGTTTTAACAGATCCCAGGGACCTCGGGGATTATCCTTCAGTTGAATTACCTGACAAGTTCACTATAAATGACAATATGATTGTAAAACCCCTCAGCGAAGAAGAAGCGAGGAAAGTCGAGATAGTCAGAGGGCCGAATATTAAGCCGTTGCCATCCTTTGACCCTATTTCCGATACCCTTGAAGGGAATGTGCTGATTAAGGTAGGCGATAATATAACAACCGACCATATTATGCCTGCCGGTGCGAAAATCCTGCCTTTAAGGAGCAATATACCCGAAATATCCAAACATGTATTCGAGGCAGTCGATCCTAAGTTTTATGAAAAAGCCAGGGAAAACAACGGGGGATTTATTATTGGTGGTGAGAACTACGGTCAGGGTTCCAGCAGGGAACATGCAGCTCTGGCGCCGAAATATCTGGGAGTCAAGGCAGTAATCGTTAAAAGCTTTGCCAGAATACATCTTGCTAACCTTATTAATTTTGGGATAGTGCCTTTAACCTTTAAGAATCCATCCGATTATGATTATCTCAGCGAAGGAGACAGGCTCGTGGTTGAAATAGGAGATTTGAAAGGTGCCTGTGTTCTTAAGAATCTTACAAAAGGCATTACCATTGAACTTGAACATACTTTATCGCCTTTGGATGCCGAAATACTAAAAACGGGAGGAAAACTTCCCTGGATTAAGAAGCAATTTTAATAAGCAGGTTAATTTACAGGAGGAAGAGATGTCTAAAATAATCATGAAAACTCCCCTCGTTGAGATGGATGGGGATGAAATGACCAGAATTATCTGGAAGTGGATTAAAGATATTCTGATAGAACCTTATGTTGAACTGAAAACCGAGTATTATGATCTTGGATTGGAAAACAGGGAAAAAACCAGGGATCAGGTAACCATTGATTCTGCTGAGGCCACAAAAAAGTATGGGGTAGCCGTAAAATGCGCCACTATTACTCCGAATGCAGCCCGTGTAAAGGAGTATAACCTTACAGAGATGTGGAAGAGCCCGAACGGGACTATACGTGCCATCCTGGACGGTACTGTTTTCAGGGAGCCCATTTTGGTTAAAGGAATAAACCCCTTCGTTCGGACGTGGAAAAAACCTATTTCCATAGCAAGGCACGCTTATGGAGATGTATACAAGAACACAGAAATGAAAATAGAGGGGCCGGGAAAGGCCGAACTGGTTTTCACTGATAAGGATGGGAACGAAACAAGAAAGACCATCCACGATTTTACCAGCCCGGGCATTATTATGGGTATGCATAATACAAAGAAATCCATAGAGAGCTTTGCCCGCGCCTGCTTTAATTATGCCCTGGACAAAAAACAGGATTTATGGTTCGCCACCAAAGATACCATATCAAAAACATATGATCACAGCTTTAAGGATATATTCCAGGACATTTTCGGCGCAGAGTATAAAGAAAGGTTTAAAGAAACCGGTATTGAGTATTTTTATACACTCATTGATGATGCGGTCGCAAGGGTAATGCGCTCGGAAGGCGGATTTATTTGGGCGTGCAAGAACTATGACGGTGATGTTATGTCCGACATGGTTGCATCGGCTTTCGGAAGCCTGGCCATGATGACGTCGGTTTTAGTTTCACCTGAAGGATATTATGAATATGAAGCAGCCCATGGCACGGTTCAGCGGCATTACTACCAATACCTTGAAGGAAAGGAGACCTCAACGAATTCGGTAGCCACTATTTTCGCCTGGACCGGAGCTTTGAGGAAAAGAGGCCAGCTTGATGAGCTTCCTGAACTGGTTGATTTTGCCGACAAGCTTGAAAAAGCCTGCCTGAAGACCATTGAAGAAGGCAAAATGACAAAGGATCTGGCTGCGCTGTCCGAACTGGAAAATAAGAAAGTTTTGAATACCAGGGACTTTTTATACGCAATACAGGATCAATTAAACTCAATAATAGGGTAAATATATCAGGTTATAATCCTGAATAATTAAAGGCAACAAGAATGATTCTTCGTTGGCGTCAGGAATTACATGTGGTTGTGGTCGCGAGCAGGGCACGGTGTCAATACTGCCACCCTGAGCAAGCCGGAGAATCCTATGCTTCAACGGAAGAAGATCTTTGGCTGATACTCAGGCTTCCATGCTGTTTGTTATCCTGAGCCTTTAAGAAGGACGAAGGTCTTAAGATTAAACATAATAATTAAAATAAGAGGAATATCGGTTAAAATGAAGTATGACGGCATTGTAATATACAGCGATCTTGACGGGACACTTCTGGATGCAGAAAGGAATTTGTCAAAAGAAAATTTGGACGCAATTAATTATTTTATTTCACAAGGCGGCAGTTTCGGAGTTGCTACAGGACGGATGGAAAGAACGACTTCCATTATGTTTCCTGACCTTCGACTCAATGTTCCGTCTATATTTTTTAATGGCGCTATGGTTTATGATACCAACTCCGGGAAGGTTTTATATAAGACCATAATATCGGATAGTCTTGAGCCTGTACTGAAAGAATTTATATTAAAGTACCCTGAAACATGCTGCGAAATAAATATTCACGGTAAGGCTTACGTATTTAACCCCAACGATATTTTACAAACTCAGTTGGCAAGAGAGGGTATTTTAGTTGAAGAAGCTCAGTGGGAGAATATACCCAGTGAATGGATAAAAGTATTATTCATGGGCAAGCACGGGACTTTGGAGAAAATTAAAGCAGAATTTGATAAACTGGGCAGGAATGATCTGAATATAGTTTTTTCCGAGAATGATATACTGGACATAATGGATAAAAGGGCATCAAAAGGTGCCACCCTTTATAAACTGAAATCGCTGTACGGAGGAAAGTGGCGCCTTGTTGTATCCATCGGAGACAATGACAATGATGCAGAATTAGTACAAAACGCTGATTTGGGCATTGCTGTAGGAAATGCGACTCCGGCTGTAAAAAAAGTTTCTGACTTTATAATTAAAGACCATAACACTCCGTGTATCCCGCAGGTATTGGAATTATTGGAATCCTATCTGTAACTTAAGTTTTAACCCTTAATAATTGTTGGTAGATTATATTCAGTACTTGTTGGTTAGGGGTGCCGAAAAAGTGAAAAAGGTTAAATTTCCGGTGTTGCTGACAGTATTTTTCTTGTTGCTTTCAGTATACTCCAATGCATTAGCTTTTAGATCAAGTAACTTTGATAATTCTAAAATAGAGCTGGGTACTGTTGGGGCAAGATATATTCCTTCTGCACCGAAACGTGTCAAGACGAGAGTTCAGAATAGTGTTGACAAGTATGATTATGACCTTTTCGGCCGGGAGAATTTCGAATATTTTCCTTTACAGCTTGGTGATGGTGAATATAAGGTTTCTATTTTTGAAAATGTAACCGGTAATCGCTATCGCCAGGTAAAGGTCCAGAGTATCGATGCAAAGATAAACAATCCGTTTGATGTTTTCAGAGCATCTGTGCAGACTGTAAACTGGAACTCTGATATGGATGTCATTATTAAGGCCCAGGAATTAACCAGGGATCTTAAGACCGATAAAGAAAAGGTCACTGCAATATATAGCTTTGTGATTGATGCTTTCGGCTATGATTATGACAAGATAAAAAGTGTTGATTCTACATATGTTCCTGATATTGAAAAAATCTACAATGATAAAAAGGGTATTTGTTATGATTATTCGGCTGTTTTTGCAGCCATGTTGAGAAGCCAGAACATCCCTGCGAAACTTGTAAAGGGATATTCTGATTTGGTTAACGGGTACCATGCCTGGAATGAGGTTTATTTAAGCGATGAAAACAGGTGGATGGTTATAGATACGACTTATGACTCTGTGATGAAGAAAAACAATATGAAATTTACCATGGAAAAGAATAAGAAAAATTACAAAACCGCAAGGGAATACTAGGACATAAGCCTTAATAATATATTTCCGACTGTAGTATTCTGCTGTAAGATTTTCGCAGCGGTTTTGTAAGATCATATATTTCTGATTAGCAAATCTGCATAAACTATAAAGAAAAATATGAGAAACAAATATTAAAAACTTGCATTTAAATTGCAAGTTTTTTTGATTAGAATGTCATTGTAAGCATTATATCAATAAAAATGGTTTAAAACGACAGGTTATAGTTAACTAAGATAATACCTTTGTTTATCGGACGTTTCCCGATTCATACCAAAAGATCAAAAATGAAATATTTTATATGATGAGTTGCAAAAATCACTTGACGGGTATTACAAGTTTGTATACAATAGATAAAATAAGAATTGCATAAATATACGATATCAGGTTAATACACGAATATTTATGATATCAATTATATATATCCTGAGGTAAGATAATTTGCAAAGCAGATTCAGCCCCAGATATTAGTTAAGAAAGAAGCAGAGGAGGTTATTTCATTGTACAAAGAGATGTCGCAGGAAGCGTTGGATAGCTATTTTGACTTAGCAAGTCAAGCTGTAGAAATTAAGAACAGATTCAGACCGGGAGTTTACGATAAGTACAATGTTAAACGCGGGCTGAGAAATAAGGATGGCTCAGGTGTTTTGGTAGGGCTGACCGAAATCGGTGATGTTCATGCTTTTGTTTTTGATGAAGGTGAAAAAGTGCCGGTTGAAGGTCGGCTTGTATATCGGGGCATTGATATTTATGATTTGGTAAACGGCTTTCTGTCAGAGGATCGTTTTGGATTTGAGGAATGTGCATACCTTCTTTTGTTTGGTGATTTACCAAGCAAAACGGCTTTGGAACAGTTTAATCAGGTTCTGGGTTCCAGAAGAAAAATTGATGAAGATTTTGTCCGAGCCAATATTTTAAATGCCCCAAGCCAGGATGTAATGAATAAAATGGCTCGTCTGGTTCTTACTATGTATTCCTATGATAAAAATCCGGATGACACCAGTATCAAAAATCTTCTCAGACAAAGCATGGATTTAATTGCAAAGTTCCCTGCCATGGCCGCGTATGGTTATCAGGCAAAAGCACATTATCTGGATGGCAAGAGTTTGTATATTCATAATCCTGATCCTGAGCTAAGTACTGCTGAAAACCTTCTCAGACTGCTGAGACCGTCAAAGGAATATACAAAACTGGAAGCGACTGTGCTGGATTTAGCTCTTGTCCTGCATGCTGAACACGGAGGCGGTAACAACTCAACATTCGCTACCCATGTGGTGTCCTCATCCGGAACTGATATCTACTCGTCGGTTGCCGCGGCAATAGGAAGTCTTAAAGGTCCTAAGCACGGAGGCGCCAATAATAAGGTTGTCAGCATGATGACTGAAATCAAGAAAGAAGTTAAGGATTGGGGCAGCGATGAGCAAATTAGCGAATATCTTACCAAAATAATCAGGAAGGAAGCCTTTGACCGTACAGGGCTTATATATGGAATAGGGCATGCGGTTTATACTCTATCCGACCCCAGGTGTATCTTATTGAAAGAACAAGCCGAAAAGCTTGCTAAACAGGTTGGAAGAAGCGATGAATTTGAGCTTTACACCAGAGTGGAAAAACTTGCGCCTAAAGTTTTCGGAGAAGTTCGGAATACCGATAAACCAATGTGTGCCAATATAGACTTTTACTCGGGCTTTGTATATGATATGCTGGGTATTCCTATTGAAATGAATACACCGATTTTTGCCGTTGCAAGAATTGCAGGATGGTGCGCGCATATTATTGAGGAACATTTAAACGGATGTAAAATAATCAGGCCGGCATACAAGTGTATCAAAAAACGGACTGAATACGTCAAGTTGGAAGACAGAGAATAAAAACGAACGATTCTCATTTTAAAGGATTCTGCGTGAATTGAAGTGCACCCCAAATATTAGACACAGACTAATATTTGGAGGTGTACTTTTTTATGGCAAATTATTTGTATGAAAAGTGAGAGTTGCGAAGGATGTAACATAGAAGTTAAAGAAGTCCTTTTATGCCTGTCGATTGGGATTAATATCAAAATAATGATTGATTGGTTGAGATTTGTTAAAATATTATGACGATTCTTGTGTACTCTGTCCTTCAAACGGTATAATAAAAGCAAACTTTACATAAAAAAAGTTGGTTTATATGAAAAAAACAAGAATAATTGCTGCAATAATATTAATAATATGCTGCTTGTTCTCTACAGCGCAATTTGTATTTGCAGATTCAATATACAGATATGAATCTGAGGCCTGGCAGCTATACCAGTTAGGTCTCTTTGCCGGAGCTTCCCCGGACAGATTTAACCCTGATCTCGGGGCGAAGTTGAATCGGCAAATTGGGATAACTCTGCTGTTAAATTTATTTGGTAAATCTTCCGAGGTAAAACATTTATCATTACAGGAAATAAACATGATATTATTTCCCTATTCTGATCAGTCTCTTATTTCGCCATGGGCCAGACCCTATATGGCATATGCCGTAAAAACCGGAATGATCACGGGGACATCTACGACAACGCTGGGCCCCTTGAGCAAACTTGACGGATTATCTTTTGCGGCAATGATTTTACGATCTTTAGGCTATTCTGTTGAACGAAAGGATTTTATCGATTCAATTCAAACCCTGTGTGACAAAGGGGGGCTGGATCCATCCGATGTTGATTACTTCAATAAGCCCGAGCTTATAAAAGATGATGCGATTGGCATGGCGTACGGCTCTTTGTTTGCAGTCTGCAAGAATGGTGAGAGCCTTATCGGAAAACTTGTCAGATCAGGTATAGTGGACAGGGAAACAGCTTCATCAATGAATCTCTTAGTACATAATAAATCAACAGACGTTGTTTCCTCGAATGGAGGCTCGAATAAAAGACCTGCCGATTATCAGAAAGTTTATGATTTAATATCTGATTCGTTACTATCAGCAAAAACCAGTGTTGTGTTACCGGAGAATCAGTACACCGAAAAATTCTCTGATATTGTAGATATAGTTGAGGTGTGCTTACGTGAAAACCCTGAAATCCTATATTACAGAGGTATCTCATACAGCCCGGACGGCATTTTGACGATTAAATACAGCAAAGACAGAGGAACCATTCTATCACACGGCAGAAAGCTCGAAAGCAAGGTCAATGAAATTTTGTCACAGATAATAAAACCCAATATGACGGACTATCAGAAGGAACTTGCCGTACATGATTATCTGATTGAAAACTGCGAATATGACATGGATGCCGTAAATGGCAATGAAATAAAGGCAGAGTCCTTTACCGCATACGGCGCATTATGCCTGGGCGTCGCTGTTTGCGAAGGTTATTCGAAAGCTGCCAGTATACTGTTGAATCGCTCAGGCGTTGAAACGAAAATAATTACCGGCACATCGAAAGGTGTCGGTCATGCGTGGAATTTGGTAAAAATAGAAGGGGAATATTATCATCTTGATGTTACCTGGGACGACCCTTACCAGGCAGATGAAAAAAGCGGCATAATGTATCACTATTTTAATCTTACCGATGCTGAAATCAGCGGCGATCATCAATGGGACAAAAGTAAATATGAAGCCTGTACTGCAACAGAGTACAATTATTTTAAATATAATAACCTGGTTGTAAATAGTCAGGACGACTATATTGAAAGAGTTATTGAGGAAGTACAAAAAGGGAATACGACAATTGCTTTAAAGATCCTGGAGACTGATCCTGTGAAATTTAATATCAATGCGGCTGTTAGGACCATAGTGAATAAACTGTTTTTACGCTGTCAGTACAGCTATAACGAAAAAGTAAGAATAGCCATGGTTTCCTTTTATTAATGATATGTCTTATCACGTCTTTGTATGGTACAATGTGAAATGATGCTTATACTTTAAAATGAGGTGCTTTGATTTGTATTTAAAATCTTTAGAGATACAAGGTTTTAAATCCTTTGCAGATAAAATTGTTTTACATTTCAATAAAGGGCAAACTTCGGTCGTCGGGCCAAACGGCAGCGGTAAAAGCAATATTGCTGATGCCGTAAGATGGGTTCTCGGCGAACAAAGCGCCAAGACTTTACGCGGCAGCAAAATGGAAGATGTCATTTTTGCAGGTACCCAGCATCGCAAACCTGTGGGATTTGCTGCGGTTACAATAACTCTGGATAATTCCGACAAAATGCTCCCTGTCGACTTTACGGAAGTTACGGTTTCAAGGCGTATGTATCGCTCAGGGGAAAGCGAGTACTATCTTAACAAGACACAGTGCCGTTTAAAGGATATTCAGGAGCTGTTTATGAATACCGGTGTGGGCCGGGAAGGTTATTCAATAATAGGCCAGGGTCGTATCGATGAGATCCTGAGCAACAAATCCGAAGAACGCAGACTTGTCTTTGAAGAAGCCGCCGGTATAACAAAATATAAAGCCCGCAAAAAAGAATCTGAGCGCAAGCTTGAAATAACAAGGCAAAATTTGGCTCGTATTAATGATATTCTGGTAGAGTTGGAAAGCCAGTTGGGACCTCTCGCTCAGCAGGCAGAAACCGCTCGCCGTTACCTGGATCTGAGTAATGAACTAAAAGGTATAGAGGTAAGCTTATTCTTGGATACCATAGATAAGCTGAAGGTAAAGCTTGATGAAGTGGGAAACCAGAATCGGGAAATCAGAGAGCAAATTGATGAAGAGAACAGGAAAATTGAAAATATTAAAAACAAAAACAGAAGCAAGAATGAGCGCCTGGAACAGCTGAAAACTGAGATGGATGAGCTTGGAAGCCTGATACATAATATTGACAGTGAGATTGAAAAAAATGAGGGCCATATCAGGCTTTGTGAGGAAAAAATAAATCACCTTGTTACCAATAACGAGAGCTTCGGAAATGATATAAATTCTATTAAAGAGCGGATGAAAGCTATTGAGTCGGATATTGAGAAGAAACAGTATCGCCTGCAGCAAATGTCCCGGGATGAAGAGCGCTTTTCTGCGCTTCTGGCCGAAGCAGAAGAGACTCTGGCAGGTATCCTCGCAAGGCTGGATGAGGGCGAAAGGCTCATTGAAGAGGCCAAACAGGCGATCATGGATAAACAGGACTCCTTATCTGATTCAAAAATACGGCTTAATAATCTGAAAAATGATATTGAAAACTATCAACAGTTAAAAACAAGGCTTGCGGAGGATATACGTCAGTCAACCCTGGAAATCGACCGCGAAAACATGAAAAAAGAAGATTTGGATGCTTCGCTCAGAAAAACGAGGGAAAAAATAAGTTTATCCAAAAAAAGACTTAATGAACTGGAGCTTAAAAAAACTGAAATCCAGAAAGAACTTAACGTAAAGAAAGCTCAGCAGGAAAGTATCAGCCGTGCCTATAGTACTTTGGAATCCCGGAACAGAGTACTCCTTGATATGGAAGCCAGTATGGAGGGGTATAGTCAAAGTGTTAAGGCAATAAAAAGAGCTTGCCTTGAAAACAATGATTTCAGCCGGGGCATACATGGGCCTGTGGCTCAGCTTATTACTGTGGAAGAGCGTTTTGAGACTGCCATAGAAATCTCTTTAGGGGCAAGCCTTCAGAATATTGTGACTGATGACGAATATGCTGCTAAACGTGCGATAGAGTTTTTAAAAAGGAATAACCTGGGCAGAGCTACATTCCTGCCGAAGTCTGCCATTAAACCCCGTACCCTGGATGAATCCCTGCTGGCAAGAATACGGAAAATGCCGGGATTTGAAGGCATTGCCGCCGACAAGGTAAAATGTGATGATCAATTCTCAGGGATCATACTGAATCTCCTTGGCAGGACCGTGATTGTTGATAATATGGATTCGGGGATCCAAATGGCCAGACAGTTTGATTTTATGTTCCGAATAGTAACTCTGGAAGGCGAGCTTATAAATGCCGGCGGCTCCATGACAGGAGGAAGTAACGGCAGTAAGTCCTCAAGCATAATCGGACGCAACCGTGTTATCAAGGAGAATGAGGCCGAGCTTGGAAGACTAAGTGCCCGGTTGAGAGCTATTGATGATGAAATTAAGTCTATGGAAACTGAGCTGGCTGATATAGGCAATTCATATGAACAGGAACAGAAAGTATTATCGGAACTTGAATTGGTAAGATTAAGAGATGAAAATCATGTGGCTTCTATTTCGGATAATGTCAAAAAAATTACTGCAAAGCTTAATATGCTAAGGCAGCAGGAAAAAGAGGCAGAAGAACAGATAAAAGAGATTATGGTCGAGTGTGAGAAGGAATCTCAAAAAGTGAAAGCCATAGAAGACGAAATACAGTCATTGAAAGCAAAAGTACAGGCTAACCAGCTTAAGAACAGGGATGAACAGCAAAAGCGGGATGAGTTGCATACAGATATAAATGATTACCGTGTTTCGGTTAACTCTATAAGAGAAAGCAAACAAAGTGTCTTGGAACAGATTGAGATGCTCAATCAGGAAAAAGACAGCAATACCATAAGCATTGCAAAACGTGAAGAAGAAAAGAAACGCAATATGAAGCGTATCGAAGAACTTCAGGCTGAAATTCAGGGCGTTTTGAAAAAGAATGCAAGCCTTAAGGAGGAAAAAACAGGACGGGAACTTAAACTAGAGGCTCTTTCCGAGGAAAGAAGAGTATTGGAAGAGGAACTCTCAGGCATGCTGGACAGAGTTACTGAGCACAACAGCAACATCATTACTCTTCAGGAAATGCAAGGTAGGATCGAAGCTAAAAAAGCTAAGATGGAAAGTGAGCTTGAGACATTCCAGAACAGGCTTTGGGATGAATATGGACTTACATATGGAAACGCTCTTGAGCTGAGACAGGAAATAAGCAATGTCAGGACCACCCAGAACAGGATAAATGAAATAAAAGCTGAAATAAGAGAACTGGGGCCTGTAAATGTAGCGGCAATAGAAGATTATTCCAAAACAAAAGAACGCTACAGCTTTATGAAGAATCAGCATGATGACCTGGTCAAGTCGGAAGAAAAACTGAGACGGGTTATTCAGGAAATAACTCAAGTGATGAAAAAGCAGTTTATTGAGCAATTTGAGATAATAAACAAGAATTTCAATATTGTATTCAGGGAGCTTTTTGAAGGCGGTTTTGCAGAGGTACGGCTTGCTGATGAAGAAAATGTGCTTGAAAGCGGAATTGATATAATCGTACAGCCTCCGGGGAAGAAGCTTCAGAATATGATGCTGCTTTCGGGTGGAGAACGAGCATTGGTGGCAATAGCGCTCATCTTTGCCATATTGAAGATGAGGCCGGCTCCTTTTTACATACTGGATGAAATCGAAGCTTCTTTGGATGATGCAAATGTATATAAGTTTGCTGAATATCTCAGACGATATACCGACAAACTTCAGTTTATAGTAATCACTCATAGAAAAGGCACAATGGAAGCCGCCGATATACTGTATGGCGTTACCATGGAGGAGCACGGGGTATCCAAGGTAGTGTCATTGCGGATGGACAACGATATGAAGCAAAACGCGGTATAGCGGTTTCAGTATACACTATTAAAAAATGAAAGGGAAATAGTATGGCTAAAAACAGATGGTTTGGCTGGGGAAAGAAGAAAGAAGAGGAAAAACAGGAAGATACACTTATTCGGCCTATCGAAGAAAACGATGCAAACAAAGAGGATACAATAGTTGGAAAAGACGCTGCAAAGGTTGAGGAAGGCTCTGAAGATATTGATGAAGATCAAGCAGTGCCAGCAGCACCTGAAAATACTAAAGTAGGGTTTTTCGGAAGGCTTAAAGAGGGGCTGAAAAAAACCAGAGACTCAATAACTCAAAGAATCGATGAAGTACTTGTTTCCTTCGGGAAAATAGATGAGGATCTTTTTGAGGAGCTGGAAGAGATTCTGATAACATCCGATATGGGGATAAATACTTCGCTTAAGATAATAGATGAACTCAGAGAAAAGGTGAAAGCTGAGAAAATTACTGATACAAAAGGTGTCCGTATAGCCATTAAGGAGATAATAGCATCTAAACTCTCCGATGAGGATACCCGATTGAAGCTTGACACAAAGCCGTCGGTTATTGTGGTTATCGGAGTTAACGGTGTAGGTAAAACGACGTCCATAGGCAAACTTGCACATTATTTGAAAAACCAGGGTAAAAAAATCACTGTTGCAGCCGCAGATACTTTCAGGGCAGCGGCCATAGACCAACTGGAAATATGGGCAAACAAAGCTGGTGTTGACTTAATAAAGCATTCTGAAGGCTCAGACCCTTCAGCCGTTATTTATGATGCCATTCAACACTGCAAATCAAAGAATGCCGATATATTGATTTGCGATACGGCAGGAAGGCTCCATACCAAAAAGAATCTAATGGAAGAGCTAAGGAAGATTTTCAGGATCATTAGCAGGGAACTTCCTGATGCTGATATTGAAACTCTGCTGGTGCTGGATGCTACCACAGGCCAGAATGCGGTTTCTCAGGCTAAAACTTTTTCAGAGGTCTCCGAACTTTCAGGGCTTATTCTTACCAAGCTGGACGGAACTGCAAAAGGCGGAATAATAGTCTCTATAAAGTCCGAATTAAATATTCCGGTAAAATTTATCGGTGTCGGCGAACAAATGGACGATCTTCAGCCATTTAATCCTTCGGAATTTGTTGATGCTCTTTTCAGCGCTCAATAAGATGTGTTGCTTGATGGCTGATTCATGCCCTGATAAGCGGTTTGTAAATATTTACAAAAATATTGTTAAATAAATGTCAAGTTATACATTATATATATTGACTTTTAATATAGCGAATAGTATCATGATTTTAACGGTTTAATTTAATAATCGGATGAAGACTTAGGGAGAGCGGCTGCTTAAGCACACCGAAGGAGTAAATCTCTCAGGTAAAAAGACCTAAGTCGGACGGATCTCTGGAGAGACCTTTTTTGAAAGGCGCCGAAGGGGCAAATCCATATTGTGGATCACTCTCTCAGGCAAAAGGACAGAGGTAAACAATAAGCGATAGCGTCATTCTGAATGAAGCGAAGCGTATGTGAAGAATTCCCAGGATTCTTCGAATTTGATCAGGATGACTAAAGTCGGCTACTGTTTTTGCTTACCACAAAAAGGGTGCTTGATCAGAGGTCAAACGATTATAAGTTTGACTTTTTTTAATTGTTAAAACCGGTTTTATAGTTAATTTTCAGGAGGTTGAACTATGGCAAAAATAATTGTAACAGACAAAATGGCAGCAAACGGAATTGAGTACCTTAGAAGTAGGGGGCATCAGGTTGATACACCATTTGGGATTTCTCCGGAAGAACTTGAGAAAATTATTGACCAATATGACGCAATTATTGTAAGAAGTGCAACAAAGTTAAGGGGCGCTGTTCTTGATAAAGCTGTGAACCTTAAGGTCGCCGGCCGCGCGGGTAACGGTGTGGATAACATTGATGTGGAAGAGTGTACCAGAAGAGGTATAACAGTAGTAAATACTCCCGATGGAAATACCATGGCAGCGGCAGAAATGACTGTAGCATTGATTTTTGCTTGTTTCAGAAACATTCCGCAAGCCTACCATGCTGCAAAAAACAAAGATTTCCGCAGAAATAAGTTCGTTGGTGAAGAATTGAATGGCAAAACTGCGGGCATCATAGGCCTTGGCAAAATTGGTTCAGTTGTGGCTAAGAAGCTTATGGGTGTTGGCATGAATGTTATCGGATATGATCCTTATATTTCAGATGAACGCGTTGCCAGCCTTGGTGTTACTCGTGCAGAAAATCTTGACGATCTGTTAAAGGTTGCTGATCTGATTACCATACATATACCCAAAACTCCTGAAAGTAAAAATCTTATAGGCGCAAGAGAATTAGCCCTGTGTAAAAAGGGCGTTCGTATCGTCAATGTTGCAAGAGGCGGTATGATTGATGAAAAAGCCCTTTACGATGCCATTGTATCCGGGCATGTAGCAGGTGCGGCGCTTGACGTTCAGGAGGTTGAACCCAATTTCAATAAGGCTCCTGAGGAACAGGAATATTGGAACCCGCTTCTGGATCTGGATAAGGTTATATTTACTCCTCATCTCGGGGCATCAACTAAAGAAGCCAATGTCAACTGTTCATTAGGCGTAGCGAAAAATGTTGAAGCGGTACTTAACGGAGAATTAGTGGCAGCGGTTAATATGCCCCATTTCTCCGGTGATATTGAAAAACTTAAGCCTTATATAAATCTGGGAGAAAAGTTGGGAGCAATATATTACCAAGCTGAACAGGAACGTGTTCAAAAAATTGAGATAGTATACAGCGGTGATTTGGTTGATCAATCCACCAAGCCAATTACATTGGCAATCATTAAAGGATTCTTATCAGTTGTCAGCGAGTCTGAAGTCAATTATGTCAATGCTCAGCTTAAGCTTAATGAAATGGGCGTGGAGCTCATCGAGAGCAAATCAAGTAACCTTGAGAAATATACCAATCTGATTACCGTTAAATTCTACAGGAAGAGTAATGTAATTTCTGTGGCAGGTACGGTATTTGGCAAGGATTCTATTCGCATAGTCGACTTCTTCGGTTATAAACTGGACTTTGAGCCAACAAAATATGTTCTGGCGTTGCAGAACATGGATGTTCCTGGTATCATTGGCAAGGTGGGAACCCTTTTGGGCCAGAATGATATCAATATTGCGGCAATGCAATGGAGCCGCCGCGACCCAACCTCAAACAAGGCAGTATCTTTTGTTAGCGTTGACAGTGATGTATCTGATGACATAGTTGAAAAGTTGCGCAATACAGATGGGATACTGAAGGTTTCCAGGTTATACTTCTAGACGTATCAATATTAGGGAGGAATACCATGGATAAAAATCTGAAAGCCGTTATAACCAAGCAAGTGGAAAGAACCATGAATAACCTTGTCAGAAACAACATGATGGCTTTTTATGTTGAGAACAAAGATGAGGTTGTTGACAAGGTCGCCGAATTAATCAAAGAGGGTGAGACAGTAGCTGTCGGCGGATCCGTAACTCTGGTTGAAACCGGCGTACTGGAACATTTAAGGGCAGGACGCTATAACTTTTTGGACAGATACAGGAAAGGATTGACAAAGGTAGAGATAGAAGAGATATACAGGAAATCCTTTTTTGCTGACACTTATTTGACAAGTACCAATGCCATAACTGAAGATGGAGAACTCTACAATGTGGATGGCAATGGGAATCGGGTGGCCGCAATGATATATGGCCCCAAAAGTGTCATTGTGGTTGCGGGAATCAATAAGATTGTTAAAAATATTGATGAGGCTGTTGAAAGAGTTCGGCGAATCGCAGCGCCTGCCAATACAATAAGACTAAATAAAAATACGCCCTGCACCAAAACAGGATACTGTGTGGACTGCAGGACTGAAGATCGTATTTGCTGCTCATATACGATTTTCAGGCAACAGAGAGAAAAAGACCGTATAAAGGTTATTCTGGTTGGGGAAAGCCTTGGTTACTGATGTAATGAAGATAGTAATATATCGGTAAAAGGTCGGTGAAAAGCGGGGAAATAATTCCCCGCTTTTTTGTAGCAGTTTGTTGTGATATATTATTCATAAATCATTCAAACCCAAAGGAGGCACAAATATTTTGAAACAAAAGATTGGCCTTGTATCCCTGGGTTGTCCCAAAAATCTTGTGGACAGCGAAATTATGCTGGGAATTTTAAAGGATGCGGGCTATGAACTCACTGAGAAGCATGAAACTGCGGACGTGATTATAGTAAATACCTGCGCTTTTATCGGAGATGCCAAGGAAGAAACTGTGATGGCAATTTTAGAAGCTGCACGGTACAAAAATGAAGGCAATCTTAAGCTTTTAGTGGTGACGGGCTGCCTGGCGGAGCGTTACAAGGAAGATATATATAAAGAAATACCTGAAGTTGATGTGGTGATAGGAACCGGCAGTATAGACCAAATACCCGAAATTATCGGAAAACGTCTGGCAGATGGTTCAGCTGAAAAAATAGTATACGCAAATACTCCGAATACTGTTGATTATCTGGAACTTACCCGCCTTGTGACGGACGGAAAGCCTTACGGTTATTTAAAACTCGCCGAAGGTTGCTCCAACAGGTGTACTTACTGCATAATACCCCGCCTTAGAGGAGATTACAGAAGCCGTACAATAGAGAATATTCTTAAAGAAGCAAAGCTTCTGGCACAAAAGGGCAAGAAGGAGATTATCCTGATAGCACAGGACGTTACACGTTACGGGACAGATATTTATAAAGAAAAGAAGCTTGTGGAACTGGTCCGTGAAATCAGCAGGATTGAAGAGGTTGAGCGTATAAGATTGTTGTATTGCTATCCGGAATTAATAGACGATTGCCTGATTGATGAAATGAAGAACAATCCTAAACTGTGCAAATATATGGACATACCCCTTCAACATATTTCGGATAAAATTCTTAAAGCTATGGGAAGACGCGGGAGCAAATCATATATATATGACCTGTTAAACAGGATAAGGAATGAGATTCCTGATGTTGTATTAAGAACATCCCTTATAACCGGATTCCCGGGTGAGACCGAAGAGGATTTTGCAGAGCTTTACGAGTTTGTAAAGGGAGGATACTTCCAGCATCTCGGTGTGTTTGCCTACTCAAGGGAAGAAGGGACACCTGCTTATAGGATGAAAGGACATCTGTCGAAAAAAGTAAAAATTGAACGGCGGAACAAGCTCATGGAACTGCAGATGGCAAATGTTGAAAAATATAATAGTTCCCGATTAGGACGCATATATGATACAATGGTCGATGGGATAGCCGAGGATGGTATTTTTTATGTGGGACGTACCTATGCCGAAGCTCCCGAGATAGATTCAGTTATTTATTTTACCTCTGCTGAGCCGTTAGAAATTGGTATGACAGTGCCTGTAAAAATTCTATGCCCGGACGGCTATGATCTGGTGGGAGAAGTACAGTTTTGAATGGGATCGGTGAAAAAAGATGAATCTGGCGAATAAAATTACAATTTCAAGAATTTTGGCAACCCCGGTTTTCTTATTCTTCCTTGTTCCGGGGTGGTTCGGGCAGTTTTTTGGGCTTGACCAATGGGGCAGATATGTTGCGGCTGTTATATTTGTGTTTGCGTCTGTTACAGATATGGTTGACGGAAAGATTGCAAGAAAACAGAATATGGTTACCGAACTGGGAAAGTTTCTGGATCCGATTGCCGACAAATTGCTGGTAACATCTGCTCTGATAGCATTTATAAAGACAGACAACCTGTCAGTGTGGGTAGTTTTCATTATAATAGCCAGAGAATTTATTATAACAGGTTTCAGAATAATTGCGGCTGGGCGCGGAGTTATCATAGCCGCTGATAAATGGGGAAAAATTAAGACTGTGGTCCAGATTATTGCAATAGTAGCGATTCTCATCAGGAATTTTCCAATATCACTTATCACGGATTTTCCTGTGGGAATGGCATTGATGTACATTGCAGTTATTTTAACCGTAATTTCAGGATTTAACTATATAGCAAAAAACGTTAAATTACTCAACCAACCATAAGTATTGTTAAAAACATAAAAAATGGAATATCCTTTACAACCAGTGGATTGTATGCTAAAATATCTTAGCCTATCGAACCGAATGCGCGGTTAATGGCACTCCGACCATTTACTGGGCATACGGCAATTTAAAGAGAGGAGAATTATTATGGCAAGAATGTCTAAACAAGAGATTATTGCAAAATATGCACTGCATGAGGGTGATACAGGGTCTCCCGAAGTACAGATTGCGCTTTTAACCGACAGAATTAATCATCTTACCGAACATTTAAAGATTCACAAGAAGGATCACCATTCCCGCCGTGGACTTTTAAAGATGGTCGGTGCAAGAAGAGGTCTGTTAAATTATCTTATGAAAAAAGATATTAACAGATACCGTGATATTATTGCAAAGCTGGATATCAGAAAATAATTATCCGGTATACCTTGTAAAACAAAATATATATGGGGCGGATTTCCGCCCTTTTTTAGCACTGGTCGGCTTTTCTAAAAATTTCCTGCATTTAGGGATAAACATGGTAGTTTTATCAAGGTAAAAACTGATAGTTTTGAGGGAATAACCTCATAATTATAGTGAAAAAATAATATTAAATACGATTCCGGATAGCCAAGGGCAACAGAAGATCAGAGAAGAGGCTGCAAGTCTCTTGAAGCCTGTTCCCTGACCTTTTGTCCCTGACTATAGTACCCAGACAGATTATTAAACTGGAAAGGTACATGGAATCGGAGAAAAGGAGTAGATATATGAAGAAAGTCTATAATTTTGAAGTGGCAGGCCGCCCACTGACAATTGAAGTAGGCCAATTGGCACAACTTGCTAATGGCTCAGCTTTGGTTCGCTATGGTGATACAGTTGTTTTATCAACTGCAACCGCTTCAAAAGAACCCAGGGAAGGCATTGATTTTTTTCCGTTAAGTGTTGATTACGAGGAAAAGCTTTATTCTGTTGGGAAAATACCCGGCGGATTTATTAAGCGTGAAGGTAAACCCACTGATAAAGCCATACTGGTTTCCCGGGTAATCGACAGACAGATGCGTCCCAGATTTCCGAAGGATTTGAGAAATGATGTGGTAATAGTAAATACGGTAATGTCAGTTGAGCAGGACTGTTCCCCGGAATTTGCTTCGATAATCGGTACAGTCGTTGCTCTGTGTATTTCAGACATTCCCTTTAACGGGCCTATTGCGGGTGTAATACTGGGACTTGTTGATGGTAAGGTTGTCATAAATCCGACAGCAGAGCAAAGAGCAAAAAGTGATATGTATGTTACTCTTTCTGCCGACAAGGAAAAGATCATAATGATTGAAGCCGGCGCCAACCAGGTACCTGAAGATATAATGCTGGAAGCTATTAAAGTAGGCCATGAAGAAATAAAACGCATTATTGGTTTTATTGAGACCATTGTTCAGGAAGTAGGAGTTCCTAAATTTGAATATACACCTGCTGTAGTTCCTGACGAAATCTGGACAACCGTATACAATATGGCTAAGGATGATATGAGGGTTGCTCTTGAAAATGCGGACAAAGCAACCAGGGACAGTCAGGTAGAAGCTGTATGTAAAGATGTTCAGGAAAAACTGGCTGAGACTTTCCCGGATCAGGCTACGGCAATCGGTGAAGCTCTTTACAAACTTCAGAAAAAGATTGTGAGAGGAATGATTTTAGAGGAACATAAGCGTGTTGACGGTCGTTCCCTGATGGAGATTCGTCCGCTTTCAGCGGAAGTATCACTTCTTCCGAGAACTCACGGTTCAGCACTGTTCCAGCGCGGTCAGACCCAGATTCTTACCAATGTTACTCTTGGCCCTCTGGGTGAAGGGCAGAAGCTGGACGGCGTAGATATGGAAGAAGAAAAACGTTACATGCATCACTATAATTTCCCGTCATACTCGGTAGGTGAAGCAAAACCTTCAAGAGGACCCGGCCGTCGTGAAATCGGCCACGGTGCCCTTGCCGAAAGAGCTCTTGAACCCGTTATCCCAGATGAGACAGAATTTCCTTATGCCATTCGGCTTGTTTCCGAGGTATTGATGTCTAACGGTTCGACATCACAGGGAAGCGTATGTGCAAGCACATTGGCTCTGATGGACGCAGGTGTGCCAATCAAGGCTCCTGTCGCAGGTATATCTGCCGGACTTGTAGTGGATGAGGAAAATCCCGACAGGTTTGTTACTTTCATGGATATACAAGGTATTGAGGACTTCTTTGGAGATATGGACTTTAAGGTTGCCGGCACCAAAAAAGGCATAACTGCAATCCAGGTGGATATAAAGGTGGAAGGCCTTACCTATGAGATTATTCGGCAAGCCTTTGAAATAACCAAAAAAGGCCGGTTCAAGATCCTGGATGAATGTATGTTGCCTGTAATATCAGAACCAAGACCGTACCTGTCGCCATATGCCCCGAAAATTTATCAAACCAAAATTGACGTTGATAAGATCCGTGAGGTTATTGGTCCCGGCGGGAAAGTGATTAACAAAATTATTGCTGAAACCGGTGTGAAAATTGATATTCAGGATGACGGTTCGGTTTATGTGGCTACCCCTGATGAAGAAGCAGGTCACAAGGCCATCAGGATAATAGAAGGCATCGCGGGTGACGTTGAAATCGGCGCCATATTCACCGGAAGAGTTACCCGTATAATGAACTTTGGAGCGTTCGTTGAATTCCTTCCCGGAAAAGAAGGCCTGGTACACATATCCAAGCTTGACAAGAAACGTGTTAACAAAGTTGAGGATGTAGTTAAAGTTGGTGACGAGATCCTGGTTATGGTTATGGAAGTAGACAAGCAGGGCAGGATTAATCTTTCCAGAAAAGATGCACTGGAAGAAGCCGATAAATCCAACCATAAATCTAATAAATAGATAACAGACTTTTAAGTATAATAAATGCAATAATAGCACTGACCGGAGTCTCATGATTCCGGTCAGTTTTAATTTCAGCAAGCCAGAGAAACTAAAGAAGGATGGTTCTTCTGGTCGCTTAAGATAGGGCGGGCGCAAGGTTTCTCATGGAGATAAGCCGGTTTGCTTCGAAGGAAAGACCACCGACCGGTAGCTTTATTTAAAATGTATGAGCGACCCGTGAGAGGAAGACCCCTCGGCCGGGACATGATGGAGCGTAAGCGGAGGAATGTCATAAAACGGTGATATTGATCTTATGGACCTGGGTGCTTAAAGGCGTTCGAAATGAGATCCTTGCGCCCGCCCCCATGGCAACATATAAAAGCTGAGGTAAGGGTTCTCATAGGGATTAGGTAGCTCTTACTATGAAAGATTCTTTGCAATGAATAATGTTTATTTCTCGCGTTTTAATGGTAAAATCTTAAGGTACGAGGTGAATTATGGATAATAAACTTAAGGTTTTGTATGTATCAGCAGAATGCGCACCTTTCATTAAGGTTGGCGGGCTTGGTGACGTAGCCGGGGAACTTCCATTGAGATTGAAGGAACTGGGAGTGGATGTTCGGGTTGTAATTCCCGGCAATAAAGATATAGATTACCCTACCGAGTACAAAGGCGATTTTCCGGTAAACTTTGGATGGCGCAGAGAGACCTGTATAGTCAGGGAAATTGTAAATGCACCTGTAAGAACATTAATTATTGATAATTACCATTATTTTGACAGACAAGGCGTTTACGGGCATAATGACGACAGTGAACGGTTTGCGTTATTCTGTGGTGCTGTCTATGAAATGATTTTAAGGTTTGACTTTACGCCGGATATCGTACACCTTAATGACTGGCATACGGCTCCTATTGCCATGCTGCTGAGGGAAAACGAGCGAGAACACAGTGAATTATCTGAAATATCCATTGTTTATACTATTCATAACCTTGAGTACCAGGGCGTAAGCAGCCGCAGCATATTTAATCTTTTTGGGGTCAAGGAAGTAGTCTTTAAGGTTGACAGGGTAGAATACTACGGCTGTTTTAATCCTATGAAGGCAGGAATCAATTATGCTGATATTATCAATTCGGTAAGCAAAACATCGGCTAAAGAGATGCTTACTCCCAAATTCGGATTCGGACTTGAGGGTGTGCTTAAAAACCGAGAATCAGCAATAAGAGGCGTGTTGAACGGAATCAGTCAAAACAAATGGAATCCTCAGACGGACAAAAAAATATACTTCAATTATAGTAAAGACGATTTAGAGGGAAAGAAAAAAAACAAGAAAGAGCTTCAGAAAGAGCTGGGGCTTAACGAAAGTGATGCTCCTCTGTTTTCTGTCGTAAGCAGACTGGTGCCCAACAAAGGCCTTGATTTGATGGAGCCGGCATTTGAGTATATACTTAAAAACAATAATCAACTGGTTCTTTTGGGAAGCGGGGAAAAATTCTACGAGAAAATGTTTGCTGAATTGACTGAAAAATATCCCGGACTGGTATCCGTCAATCTTGAGTTCAATGAAGAAAAGGCAAGAAAAATCTATGCAGGAAGCGATGTTTTCCTTATGCCGTCACGATATGAACCCTGCGGTCTGAGCCAGTTAATTGCTATGAGGTATGGTGCTGTTCCGGTGGTCCATAAGACCGGAGGACTGGCCGATACCGTTATTGATGAAGCCTCCAATAAAGGCTCAGGAACAGGCTTTGTTTTCAGTAAGTATTCAAAAGACTCTTTTATCAGAGCCATAAGGAAGGCAATTAACCAATACAATGACCGGGATTCATGGCGGCAGCTTGTAAAAAGAGCTATGGCAAAAGAGTATTCATGGGAAAACTCTGCTTCGGAGTACCTTTCAATATATCGCGAAGCTAAGGTTATGAATAGTAAAAGAAAGAGCGAAGGAAGGACTTTATTTGAGAAAAAAAGAAAAAGCTGAATTAATACTGAAAGAATTAAAATCTCTATACCCCGGCGCCACATGCACTCTGGACTTTAAAACGCCTTTAGAATTGCTTATAGCCACACAGCTGGCCGCGCAATGCACTGATGCGAGGGTCAATATCGTGACGAAGGATCTTTTCAGAAAATATCGGAATGCAGAGGATTTTGCGGGCGCCGATTTGTTGGAACTTGAAGAGGACATTAAACCGACAGGGTTTTTCCGGAATAAAGCCAGGAATATAAAAGAATGCTGTATCAAAATTTTAAGGGATTATGACGGCAAAGTACCTGACAACATGGAAGATTTGCTGAGTTTGCCCGGTGTAGGGAGAAAGACAGCGAATGTAATACTGTCAACTGTATTCAATAAGCCCGGCGTAATTGTAGATACTCATTGCATGAGACTTGCCAACCGGCTGGGGCTGACAAAGTCACAAAATCCTGATATCGTTGAACGAGATCTTATGAAGATCCTGCCGAAAAGCGAATGGGCTAACTTCTCTCATTGTCTTGTTTTCCATGGACGAGAAATTTGTCACGCCAGAAAGCCGAAATGCGAATTTTGTAGCATTTTGCCATATTGCGCGTATTCAAATAAAAATATAAAATAATAATAACTAAAATGGGGGCTATAAATGCAAGTGGATACAGAAATTACATTGAGTCCAATGCCTGATGATGTTATTTTTGCTTTAGATATAGGTACCCGTACCATTATAGGCGTGGTAGGTGCTCAAAAGAATGAGCGCTTTTTTGTGAAGGCGGCCGAAATGGTAGTTCATGAAAGCCGTGCTATGCTTGATGGTCAGATTCATGATATTGAAAAGGTTGCCCAGGGCGCTGCCAAAGTAAAGGAAGCCCTGGAGAAAAAATTGGGATACAAGCTTACGAGGGTATCAATCGCTGCTGCCGGCCGCGTTTTAAAAACTTGTCAAATTAAAGTTGAGCGGGATATTGATGAAGGTAAGGAAATCGATCAGCAGTTTATCGGTGCCCTTGAGATGGAAGGTATCCGGAGGGCTCAGACAGAGATTGAAAAAAGCCTCCCTTCCACTGAGAAAGATCAGTATTATTGTGTAGGCTACAGTGTGGTTACATATTATTTAAATGATTATGTTATTTCAAGTTTGGCCGGCCATAAAGGACATAAAGCCGGTGTTGAAGTTCTGGCAACCTTTCTTCCCCAGACTGTTGTAGACAGTCTTTACACTGTTATGGACAGGATTAACCTGGAAGTAAACTTTATTACCCTGGAGCCTATTGCAGCCATTAATTTGGCTGTGCCCAAAGATCTTCGCCTTCTCAACCTGGCGCTGGTGGACATTGGCGCCGGTACGTCCGATATTGCAATTACAAAATCAGGTACGATCACTGCATACGCTATGGTTCCCATTGCAGGGGACGAAGTAACCGAAGCTATTGCACAAAACTATCTTGTGGATTTTGAAACTGCTGAAAAGATTAAAATAGATCTGTCGTGCAAGAAAGAAGATATAGTTTTTACAGATATACTTGACAATGAAGTAATAGTTAAGGCCGATGAGGTTATTGGGGTAATCAACCCGGTAATAGATAATCTTGCCAGAACTATCGCCGATAGAATCCTGGAGCTTAACGGCGGGAAAGTTCCAAATGCGGTTTTTTTAGTCGGCGGGGGAAGTCAGTCCAAAGGTTTGTGTGAAGCGATATCCGACGCTATTGGTCTGCCGAGGGAAAGAGTAGCCGTAAGAAAACGCAGCATAGCCAAAAATATTGATATTGATGAGTCTATACTCATATTGGACGGGCCGGATTCAATTACGCCTTTGGGAATAATGGTTACCACCGCCCTTACAAAAGGTCAGGACTTTTATTATGTTACTGTAAATGACAAAAAGGTGCGCATGTACAACGCGAGGAGAATGTTTGTATCCGATGCGCTTATATTGGCAGGCTTTAATCCGGATCAGCTGATATGCAGATCAGGCAAAAGTCTGAAGTTCAAGTTGAATAATATGGACAAAACCATATGGGGAAGTGTAGGTAAGCCTGCCGAAATATATTTGAACGGTAAACTTACAGGGCTTAATAAGTCGATAGGACCCGGCGACAAGCTTATTGTTGTTCCGGCTGAAAATGGCATAGACGCTTCGATTACAGCCAGGAAATTAGCGGAAGATTATGGGCCTGTATATGTTAAATTCAATAACCAAACTTATAAAGTACTGGCCAAGGTATTGATCAATGGCATTGAATCTCCATTGGACACTCCTGTTAAGCAGGGTGACAGGGTAGATATCGTTAATGATTATACTCTGCGGGATATCTCAAGACTTTTGGAATTTGATCCATTGGCTTCGGAGTTCATTGTAAATGGCCGTCCTGCCAAGTTAGACATGGTATTAAATCCGTGGGACGAGGTTACGGTCATTCCCAGGGAGAATCAGGATATATCTTCTGATGAACTTAATATGGAAAAACGATATGATGAAGGCGAAAAGGAGTTTCAAACTGAGGATAAGGGTTCAGAACCCGACCATAATGAGGATGCTCCTTTGGAGACAGAACAAAAAACTGACAGAAAAAATGGAATAAATGTTATTGTAAATGAAAAACCTGTTAACTTACCGCCAAAAAATACCGATTATTTGTTCGTAGATATTTTTAATTTCATTGAGTTTGATCTTACTACACCCAAAGGAATCATTATGCTGAAACTAAACGGTAGAAACGCCAATTATACAGATAAAATCAAATCAGGCGACAGAATCGATATATACTGGCAAAAATAGCATTTATGATTATGCGGAGGAAGCCATTGGAATCTATTAAACAGGACGCTAATAAAATAACGTATGAAAATTATATTAAATACGAGCAAAATATTACAAAAACAGGATGGATCGTACTTGCATTTTTGATTTTGGAGGATCTGATTGCAAGAAGAATCCTGTTAAATCAGTCTGTCGTTATAAACATCATTATAATACAAGGCCTATTGCTTTTCCTGTTTATTGGCTTGAGCATATTTAAAGTATGGCAGGTAAAAAGTTTAGATACAAAGAATAAGGAATTAATATTTGAACTGATTAAGTCGTTGGAAATAATCATATTCGCAATATTAATAAGCACAATGTACCATGGCGTTTTCTTTTATTTTGTGACCTTATTGCCTGTGGCTTTTATAAGTTTAACAAGGGGATTTAAAAAGACAATCCCATACATAATACTAAGTCTTATAACTCAAATTCTGTCTCAGCATGTAATGTTGAAATTATTCTCCAAAATCGGAACGGAAAATTTTATTAATAATATTACATATCTTTTTGTAATCAGTATTGTACAATATTTGCTTTTTACTCTTTTCTGCTTTATATGGAGCGGGATATACAATGAATATGCCAGGGGCAGAGCTGAGAACGATATATTGATTGATCGTTTAGGTGACAAATATGTTCAGTTGAATCAGGCTAAAAAAGAGATCCAGAGCCATTATGACAAACTGATAGAGACTAACAATCAGCTAGAAGAAGCAAATCGCAAACTGACGGCAAGCCTGGCTGAGCTTTATACACTGCAGCAAATATCGCAGGCAATAACGTCTATTTTTGACATGAATGAACTACTAAAGTTTGTTAATGATGTAATTATCGGTGTTATGGGTGTTTCCCACTCAACAATCGCACTGTGTTACGGGCCCCAGAATAAGCTTAAGGTTCAGGTATCAAGTATTTTTGACAAAAAAGATCTGGCTATCGTTTCGGATTATATCAACTGTGATATTCTAAAACCTTCTACAGAAGAAGGCCGTTCAATGATTGACAACGATGTTAATGAAGAAGATTATCCATTTACAAAAGGGCGTAATATCAAGGCTATGATTTGCGTGCCCCTCTTGGCAAAGGGGAAGACCTTAGGCATTGTCCTGATTGAGCATAAGCTGAAGGATGCGTTTGATAATGAAAACATGAGACTGCTGGAAGTTATATCTCAACAGATCAGTATTGCTATAGAAAATGCGAGATTATATCAGCAGATGCATGACCTGGCTACACTGGACGGGCTTACCGGAGCATATAACCGCCTGTATTTCAACGATAAGCTCCAGGAAGAATTCGATAAAGCTCAGGTAGGCGGACATGATTTATCCTTCCTGATATTTGACATCGATCATTTTAAAAAGTTTAACGATACATATGGGCATCTTTTTGGAGATCAAGTCCTAAGAACTCTTTCAGGCTATATAAAGAAAACCCTGAGAAAAGAAGATATTTTCGCCAGATATGGCGGAGAAGAATTTGTAATCTTAATGCCGTATACCTCTTTGGAGCAAGCAAAAGAGAAAGCCGAGGACCTTAGAATAGGTGCTTCTCAGCTTGTTATTACCGATAGGCTGATTACGGCGTCGATTACGATAAGCGTAGGGGTATCGACTTATCCTCATACTGCAGGAAACCCTCACGAGTTGATCAGTTCGGCCGATGATGCTCTTTATGATGCAAAGCGTTCAGGCAGGAATCTTGTCCGTGTTGCTAAAACCAGAGATAATTCGACAAATAAAAAGAATGTTTAAATATGTATCTTAACTTATCACTTTTGCTTCATTCTCCTGGATGAGCTCTTTAACCTGAATCTCTTCATCCGGTGTTAAAATCTTTTCCAAATCAAGCAGGAGGATAAGTTTTTCGCCTACCTTGGCTACACCGGTTAAAAACCGTTTATCAAAGCCTTTTAAAGTAGAAGGTGTCTCGACTATATCCTCGTCCTGAACACGAACAATTTCGGAAACATTGTCTACGGTGAATCCCAGGAGATAATCGCCTGATCTTACTATTAAAATCTTTGTATCTTCATCATTTGCCTTATCAGGCATATTAAAGCGTTTTCTTAAGTTAAACACTGTCATAACCTTACCACGAAGGTTTATAAGCCCTTCAATATAAGGGGGAGTATTTGGAACTTTGAAAACCTCCTGCGGCTTAATTATTTGAAAAATTTGCTTGATACCTATTCCAAACGCTTCGTCTCCTATATGAAATTTAACCAACTGCTGGATAGCCATAAAATCCCTCCAATCCGATATTATAATATTACCCACTATATTTTTCGGAATAACAGTGTTTAACTTCTGTAGGAGCCGTTAATTTTAACGTATTCATAAGATAAATCGCAGGTCCACATTCTATCGTTAACCTGGCCGCTTTTAAAATCAAGAGTTACGATAATTTCATCTTGCTTCAGGATCTCCAAAGCTTTTTCTTCGTCAAAGTTAAGCCCGGCTCCGTTATTGCAGACCATGAGATCCCCCAGATAAATATCAACTAAATCAGGATTAAAACTGGCTCCAGAATAGCCTGCGGCAGTAAGGATTCTGCCCCAATTGGCGTCCTGACCGAAAAATGCGGTCTTTACCAGCGGAGATTTTGCGATGGCATTAAGGATAAGATGCGCCGATTCGATGTCCTGACACCCATTAACCCGTAGTTCAATGAGCTTTGTAGCACCTTCTCCGTCCCTGGCCAGCATTTTGGAGAGATTTACTGAAACTTCCAGTAACGCGGAGACAAAAGTATCATAGTTTGAATTCTCAGAAGTGATAGGTGTATTTCCTCCCAGACCATTTGCCATAATTACAAGCTGGTCGCAAACGCTGGTATCACCATCAACCGAAATACGGTTAAAAGATTTATCAGCAACATATCTTAATGCTTTGTCCAGCATCTCCCTGGATATGGCCACATCAGTGGTAATGAGCGAAATCATCGTAGCCATGTTTGGATGGATCATGCCTGAGCCTTTGCACATACCGCCTATGGTAACCGTTTTATCACCTAATTTAAATGTTTTTGAGGCTTCTTTTGGAAAAGTGTCGGTGGTCATTATGGCTTCTGCGGCAAGAGCGCTTCCCTGATTTGACAAAGAGCCAAAGGCGTCTTTAATACCTTTTTTAATTTTATTCATATCAAGCGGGAACCCGATTACCCCGGTAGAGCCCAACATAACCTGTTCCGGCCGACACCCTATAAGGGAAGAGGCATATTGCGCCATATCTGCTGCGTCTTTGGCTCCTCTTTCGCCCAGGCAGGCATTGGCACAACCGCTGTTTATGACCATGGCTCTGGCATAACCGCTTTTAATGTTATTTTTGGTCCACATAAGAGAATGACCTTTGACTACATTTGTCGTAAAAATACCCGCGGCAACGGCAATATTTTCTGATACCACCATTGCCAGATCTTTCTTTCCGTTATTCTTTAACCCGCATGACACCCCTGATGCCAAAAATCCTTTGGGTGCCGTTATTCCATTATTGTTCATAATATTTCCTCCATATTGGTTTTATTGTAACTGAATTAAAAAAGTTAGGCAATAATTTGGATATTATCTTTTATTATTTCGTCTTAGTGATAATAATACATCTTCAGGGTGTTTCGGTTGAGATGGTTTCGCTTGTGTGATATTCTTTAAATACCGTTTTACTTTTTATATAGATGGAGGTATTTCATTGAAAAAGGTTTTTTACTATTATAAAAGTATCGGGAAAATCGGTATAGGCGAAGAAAACGGTGCAATAACATGTGTTTTTTTCGAGAATTATTCAATACCCGGTACTGCGATAATAGAAGAGACCCTTTTAATAAAAGAAGCCTCAAAGCAACTTGATGAGTATTTGGAAGGAAACAGAAAAATTTTTGACCTTCCTATATTTGCTGCAGGAACACCATTTCAACAGATAGTTTGGGAAGCTCTCCGAACTATACCATATGGAGAAACCAGAAGTTATAAAGATATTGCAGTTCAGATCGGCAAATCCAAGGCATGCCGGGCAGTCGGAATGGCCAATAATCGAAATCCGATATCCATTATCATTCCATGCCACAGGGTAATCGGTTCAAAAGGCGAGCTTGTAGGCTACGGCGGCGGGCTGGAAATTAAAAAACAGCTTCTTGTTCTGGAAGGAAAAAATATAATGGGAGAAAAGGTAATTTCATGATTCTGACAACAGGGTTTTCTTGCAAATGACAGTTTCAAATGAGATAATCTATTAATAAATGATTATTGTAAAATTATTATATGGCTCTGTTAACTTAGTATGAAAGAAATGAGGCCTGAAAGGCTTCTGGTAGGTTTAAAAAAAGAAAAAACCTACAAATGGAAACGACTAAGTGTAAAATAGCACGAAAAAAAGAGACGTGCA
>Ga0134100_1000472_pt1 | contig 48346 bp, 49 predicted proteins | sample 11_taG_2_FD_94444 | JGI IMG/M metagenome (GOLD analysis project Ga0134100, IMG submission 94444) | Switchgrass degrading microbial communities from high solid loading bioreactors in New Hampshire, USA - 11_42_5_180_A3 metaG | ecosystem: Engineered > Bioreactor > Semi-continuous > Anaerobic >...
ACAAAATTATTATTTTGTCTAATCTTATAAATTTTAAAAGGGTATTTTGCCTATTGCTAAAAACAATTCTAATTATATATTGAAAATTTACTTATAAATTTTCTAAATGTTTAAAATAAATTTCTATTATATTTCTATATTTATTTGTAATCGATTTTATAAAATTATAAGCAGATTATTTTTTACTTTTTATATAATGCCTTATTGCGTTAATTTTATAGTAAACGGCTTTAAATGCGTATGTAACTGTAATCGGAACTGTATCAAGCGGATTGAAAAAACTTAATATCGTTAAATGAAAATTTTTAATAGCTTCTTCTTCGTTAATATCTCTTAAATATATTTCTCTTGCCTGCTTCTTTATTTCCTGCTCAAATTTATAATAATCTACGTCTTGTTTTCTTCATTGCTTAAGCTTTCATACATAAATAAAGCTTCTTTTGCAGCAGTTTCTTCTATATGATTCACAGGGTTCTCTTTGATTTTGTTCGCTAATTCAGAACCGGCTTCATTTATTAAATTATATAATTTTTCATCATCATTTACCTTTACTGTTTTATCATATTTAGCAATTTTACTTTTTATTTTATGACTTTTCCTTTTATTATTCATTTTCAGCACCTTGTTTCTTTATGTGTTAATTTAATCCATTGCGCCGGTTGTTTAGTGGAAGAAACTTTGTGAAGATGGATTTTATTTTAATTTAAATTTTCTTATAAAATAACTATTAAACTTAATGATATTATGCAAAAAATAAGAAGACGGTTTCTTTATATATATTTTATAAAAGAACCGTCTCCTTTATTAATCCTTATTTATTTCTTTTATTTATACATCGGGCCGTATGCTTTGCAAGCACCGAAGTCACGGCTTGCCGGATCGGTACCAAATGCATACCATGAAGCCGGACGGAATATTTTTTCTTCCGGAACATTATGCATGCATACAGGTATTCTCAATATGCTGCAAAGTGTTATAATATCTGCTCCAAAGTGACCGTATCCGAATGAACAATGGTTAGCTCCCCACATGTTCATTACCTGGTAAGCATCCTTGAAGTCACCTTTACCTGTAATACGAGGTGCGAACCAAGTACAGGGCCAAGTATAGTCTGTTCTTGCCCAGAGTGTGTTACTTACGTCTTCCGGCAGAACTACGGTATAACCTTCTGCTATTTGCATAACAGGACCTATACCGTCTACAATATTCAAACGAAGCATAGTTACAGGCATTTCACTTCTTGTTTCAAAACGTGAAGAGTAACCGCCTCCACGGAAGTAACCCAAATCTGCATAATTCCACGTAGTAGCTTTAAGACAAGCTTGCATATCTTCCTCTGTTACTTCCCAGAAAGGCTTCATAACCGGGTTGCCGTTCTTATCTTTCATTCTTCCTGAACCGTCTATAGCAGCCGCACCGGAATTTATAAGATGTATAATTCCTCCTGCTTCTTTAGCTTTTCCTTCTAATTCATAACCTGTTACTCTCTTTACCGCATCTGTGCTCCAATAGGTACGTACATCGGCAAATACCTGTGCGGTACCGTTAAGCAATTTTCCAAACATCATTGTAACAGCGTTAAGTGTGTCATTCTCTGTAGCAAGAGTGTAAGGTTCGCGTGGTCCGGTCCAGTCAAAGCTGGAATTTAATATACTTTCAGCAAAGTCGCCGTTCGGATAGAAGTCCGTCCATTGACGCTGACCCTGGAAACCGCCTGCCAGAGCGTTATGTCCTACCATCTCCTCTTCAAAGCCTTTTGGAAGGTTTGGATTTCCATTGAAGAGATCTTTGATTATGCAGGCCATTTTAACAACAAATTCCCAGTCCTTTTCTTTCTGTTCCTTGCTTACCTGAAGTTCCTTCGGATTTTTGTCAAATCCTTCAGGACAGTTTTTCTTTGCCCATTCCAAAGCTTTCTTGAATTCAGCTTCATCATAAATTCCATTTTCCATTCTTCTTATTATTTCTACCTCATCAACGCTTTCTACACGCATTCCAAGGTATTTTTCGAAGAAATCGGTATTTATGATAGAACCTGCGATACCCATACATGCCGAACCTATCTGCAGGTAGCTCTTTCCTCTCATAGTTGCTGCTGCAATTGCCGCACGTCCGAAGCGTAGCAGTTTTTCTTTAACATCTTCAGGAATCTTATCCGAATCGTCTTTATCCTGAACTTCATGTCCGTAGATTCCGAATGCCGGCAAACCTTTTTGTGCATGAGTAGCCAAAGCAGCTGCAAGATATACTGCTCCGGGACGTTCTGTTCCGTTAAATCCCCATATTCCCTTTATGGTCATTGGGTCCATATCGATAGTCTCTGCACCATAGCACCAGCATGGAGTAACTGTTAAAGTTATGTCCACACCTGCTTTTTTGAACTTATCAGCGCAGGCTGCAGCTTCTGCAACACGACCTATGGTGGTATCTGCTATGATTACCTTTACAGGTTCTCCGTTTGAGTAACGCAAATTTTCCTCAAACAATTTTTTGGCAGCCTTAGCCATATTCATTGTCTGATCTTCCAAGCCTTCGCGAACTTTCAGAGGACCGCGTCTTGCGTCAATAACAGGACGTATGCCTATTACTGGATAATCCCCTACATACCTGTTTTTTGCCATTTGTAAAACCTCCTTATAAAATAGTATTTCGTAAAATACGCTATGTTATTATAAAATTATAGTATTGTATTAATTAAAATACTTGTATTATAATAGAAAAAAGTAGGATTATTTTCAGATTTTCGGAGAGGTAAAATGAGAACATTAGAATATAAGGAAAGAAAAACTCATGGTACCTTTGATTTTCCTGTTGAAGCTTATTGCGTGAATGAGCAGCATCCCCGTTATGTAATGCCTTTACATTGGCATGAAGAATATGAGATTATTCAGGTAAAGAGCGGCGAATTTCAATATGAAATCGGTCAGGAAAAAGGTACGGCTAAATCCGGTGATATTTTGTTTATAAACAGCGGGGAATTTCATTCAGGTTTACCTTCTAAATGTGAATATAACTGCATATTATTTGATTTTAATCTTCTTATAAATGAAAACATAACAGCTACCAATAAAATATTAGCTACTTTATTAAGCGGTGATATAAGCGTATCGCTGAAACTGCCCAAAGAAGATCAGGAAATTTCCTCAATTATAAACTGCCTGTTAGAGACCCTTATAAAGAAACCAATCGGATTTGAGCTTAAAGCTCAGGGATTGCTGTATCAGTTATTCGGCAATATAATTGAAAAACGATACTACCATAAAAATACCGGCGATACAGGAAGCAAAAAAAGGATAATGCCTTTGAAGAATGTATTATCTCTTATAGAAAAAGAATATTCATCCCCTTTAACTTTAGAACAGCTTGCCCGTTCCGCCGATATGAGCCCTAAATATTTCTGCCACTTTTTTAAGCAAATGACCAAATATTCACCTATTGAATATTTAAACCGTCACCGAATTGAAGTTGCCTGTTTTAAACTGATATCAGGAACGCAAAATATAACGGAAATATGCTATGAATGCGGTTTTAACGATCTTTCATATTTTATACGCGTTTTTAAGAAAAATGTAGGGGTTACACCAAAAAAATATGCTCTTATGCATAAAAAAATAAATTAAAAAGCTGTGCTTTTATAAAAATCTATAAGCACAACTCCTTATACGCTTATATTTTTAATTCTTCTAATCCGTATTCCGTCAAAACATCGTTTACCTTTATGGGCATGCCTGTATCAAGGCTTTTCTGCATAGCCGTAAGTACTGCCAATGTCTGTATTCCTTCTTTTAAATCAGGCATCGGAGTTTCATTATTGTTAAGGCAATCAGCAAAATATTCAATATAATTCTGGTATTCTCCCGCGTGATGGGTTTCACCTTCAAACCTGAAATAATAATCATGTTTTTCGTCATATGAATAAGATTGATACCCCTGATTTTCAAAATGTGTATTGTACCTTAGTCTTGCATATTCAGAACGTGTTGTGCCGTTTGTGCCTCGTATTATACATGCGATTGACGGCTCTATATCTTTGCTCAGGACGGGCACAGCATAAGATCCTCCAACAACTCCAAATCTGCCTTCAGATTCCCTTAAAATAAATTTAAAAGTATCATAACAATCAAGTCCGTATTTTTTTGTATTAGAACTTACAATACCGCATCCGTAAACCTCTGTTATTTTAGGCAGATACCATCTTACAAGGTCCAAAGCATGTATTGTGAAGTTATGCATCCAGGAAAATCCTTTTTTGTGGCTCCAGTCTCTTTTCAGGAACCATCTTGCGTCGGTGTTATAATGGGCTTCTACGGACAAGACTTCCCCATTTTTTCCCTTTTCAAAATCTTCCCGCTGATGTATCATCGGTTCGAAAAATCTTGAGCTTTGACCTACGAAAATTATCCTGTTATGCTTTTTCTGGCAGTCGAGTACTTCTTTTGCTTCGGATAATGATGCCAGTACAGGTTTGGTGCAAATTACATGTTTTCCTGCTTCAATTGCCTGACGTATATGAAGCCCATGAAGCTGGTCAGGAGTATATATCGCAATTACATCGATATTTTTGTCATTTAAAAGGTCATTATAATCCAATGTATACTTTTCAAGATTAAACTCTTTTATTCTTTCACGGCAAAGGTCCTCATTGAGGTCGCATATATTTACAAGTTCCCACTTATCGCTTTTTAGAGCGGCAGAAATTATGCTTCTTCCCTCTCCAAGTCCGATTACACCCATTCTGTATTTTTTCATTATATTAATCAATACCTCCGTTGAAGCATATTTTAAATGTAATATGCTGTATTTGTAATATGTGATATCAAATAGTATTAGATTTATATACGAATTTATAATATTTTATTTTTATAGTCAATTTTAATTATACGGCATATTTTTCTTGTTTATGGACTAGCATGATTATAATTAATATAATGGGTGTTTTCTTTACTTATATTCTGATTTCTATAAAATTTTTACGCAATATATAATTTACCCAATATCTTCTGGTATTGCCGATAATTCCAGTCTGCCGTTGGATTTGCAATATGCGAGAAATTCATCCTGGCTTTGTGTTACTTCAAGGCATATATATTTTGGTATAGTTGTGTTGCTGTTTTCTACAAGCTTACCCTTATCATCAATTAGAGCTACAATTTTTATATCAGGTAATTTTTTCACCATTCCGTTTGAATAATAGTATTTTCCCTCATCGTTGCTCTCACTTTTGGCATGAGTTAATGGATCTGGTATTTGAGAAAGATCTTTTTCGGTTAAATTGTTTGGAATATATATTATGTCAACCGTCTGTCCTGCTTTAAGCATCCATCCGCTGGCCTGGTCCGGTTTTAACTCAAGGCAAAAAATTCTTTTATTGCTGTCGATATTGATATTATAGATGTCTTCTTTTGCACGTACTTTGTTTGAAAGAATCATCTCGCCCTTTACTATGTCATAGGCTGCTTTTTTATTCAATATGTCCTTCTTGTTTTTTATGGTATTTTTATTAACAAGATTTATATTTATCTTTTTTACCTCCAACATGTCTTCAGTAATTACCGTTTTTTCTTTTATATCCTTAGCGGCAAAAACAGCTTCCGTAACCGGTTCGTACTGAGTACCTGCCTTAATTATAACTATTTCCACAATCATAAATATAATAATCAGTATTATATTCAGGAAAATGAGATTAAATTTATTTTTCACCTGTATCTCCTTTCTCATTTTGCATTATAAAGATTATTCTTATCAGTTATTTACAGGTAATTCAGTGTCATGATGCAGTTTCAGCTCAACATAATCCTTTCCTAAAGCATCTAAAAGAACTTCACGGTAAAGATTTGGTTTTAAAGGTATCACTACCAATACATGAATTGATAATTTGTTAATCTCAGCACCTTCCGGACATATATCAGGAAACCCGGAAGTAAACAACTCCAGCTGTTCTATACGTACAGTATCCTTTGCAATTGACCCATCTTCAGGTACCAGGTCATCATTCAGTTTCAGATTTTGTGCAAGGTACTTTTTATAAATATTGATTAATTCAGTCCTGTCAAATTGTATATTATCTTTTGCCGTACTATTTGCGTCCAATGACTCATAAGTAGCTATTGCCGTCATATCCAGCGTATCTTTTATAATTTGAATACTGTTTTGATATACATACTTTTCTAAAGTAAATGAAAACAGCGGAAATATTAAAAAGAGCATAATGCCGGTGAAAAGTATTACATCAATGGTAGCATATCCTCTGCAGTTCTTCATTTTCATACTTAATTTACTACCTTTCTTGATATGGTCATTTTGTTATATGAATAACTGTCTGTTATATTGTCCCTTTTGAAAAGATCAACAAAATGTTTTCTCTCATATTCTGCATATACTTTCAGATTGATCTCATTACCTTTTTTAACGTCAGAGTCACAGATAACCTGAATGTTTTCAAAACCTCTTTTGTTCAGATTACTAATCAGGCTGTCTTTAATATCGTCATTTAATCCTCCGTTATTTTCAATTTTAATCAGAGCCTGTCTGCAGTAATCATTAAAATCAATCTTGAGTTTAAGCGGTATAAACAGCTCGATACAATATATTGTTAAAATAAACATAAGTATAATGCAAAAGACCAATACCAATGCTTTACCCGGCATTATTCTCACTCTCCTTGCAGCATAGCCTGGGTTTTATTTTTATACCGTAAATATGGTATTTGAAAGTTCAGTCCAGAAATTGCTTATTCTCGTCATTATTGTAGTAGATAATGTTTTCAGCTGCGGTATAAATATAAGACCCCCGATTACCAAAACTGCTGCAACTGTAATTACTAGACCTGTTATACCTTCTCCTTTCTGTTCTTTTATAAGGTTTTCAAATTCGTTTCTAAATTTCAGATAAATCTTTAACATAAACATTCCCTCCTTTAATTTATTAAAATTTGTGATAATGATGATTTTATATCGTTTATAAGCGGTATTAACACCATAATGGAAATTATGGCGCAAAACATTGTTATCGCACAAAAGCTCCTGAATTTAGCCATATCGGTTTCAAGTTTAACCTGGTGTATAAATCTGTTGAACATCTTTTTTTCCTGCCTTGCAATTATATTGCTGTTATTGCCCGTTTCAATTCCTTGTTTTAGTGCAACAGCCAATGTTTCAGCTGCTTCACATTCAAATCTTTGCTTGAATTCCAGCAGGCATGCGTCTATATCGTTAGTTAATTCAAAACGTGAAGCAAGATCAACAAGCGCGCTTCTGATGTCTTTGTCGGTAACTATCATATATACGGATTTTATTGCATCAGCCACCCTCATGCCTGCGCTTATTTGGTTATTCAGATATTTATAAATAATGTAGGTGTGTTTTTCAAATTTTTTAACCATGTCCTTTTTCCGTGTATTAACATAATTTTGGCATGCAAAAAACAGGAATATCCCAAACAGCACAGCCGTAATAAAGTTTTTTCTCACTAATATTACAAGTAAGAAGCCAATAACCGGATTTATATACTGAAAGAAGATATATATGTATAATGAATATGGATTTTTAAAACCGGCCTGTTTAATTATTAATCTGGAACTGTCTATTATGATATTTAATATTCTGTTATCTTTATTGATAATCAGCTTCACATATCTAATTAATCTATTTAACATGTTTTTATAGATTGTGTTTTTTCTTATGCCGGATCCTATTCCAAGCGCTTCCCGCGCAAATCTGTTTAATCGCACCTCAATTTTATATACAATCCTTCTGGCAAGCATAATATTTAACAATAGTAATATAAGTGCCGCAGCTTTGTTCCTGCAAACAAAATCTATTGTACTGCTTATCATCAACCTCACCTCCCAGCCTTTGCGCCAGAATTCAATATTCAAATTTTGTGATTTTTGTTGTTATATAAACACCTGCGGCAAACATTAGACAGAAAAGTGACATTAAGATTTTCCCGTTGATTGTGCCTAAATAAAAATCATGCACGCTTTGATTATTCTTCAATATGTAGTATCCTATGAAAAGTACACAAAACATGGCGATATAAATAGTTATACGATCAATAAAAGTTGAAATTTTTAATCTGCTGTATTCTTCGTCCAGCGCATAAAATTGATCCTCAAGATTGGATAATAGTTTTAATATATCCCCTCTTGCCTTGAAATTCTGTTTAATATTTATTATAAATATTTTAAACTGCGGGTTTCTGATTTTCATCTCAAGAATGTTTAAAGCCTCTATCGGATCAACTCCATGCTTAATCTGTATAACAAGTTCTTTGATATTCGATTTCAAAGGTTCACCTATACCTGAGTCCACCGATTTTTCAAAAGCAAAGAATATATCCTCTTTAACCTCACACCAGCGGCTTAATATAGAAATAAAACGGGACAGATTTTTTCTTATAATGTCGGAATTACGTTTCCCCATTAATTCAAGTATAAACATGGGTATTAGTGAAAAAACAAAACATATTATCGTAGTGCTTGTTATTGAGTACAGTACTTTGTAAACCGGTATGTATAAAAATACAAAGATCAATAAGCAGCAAATAATAAGGATGTAAAAGTTAAAAAATGGTATATACATTTTTATATTTGAATTGGCAATCAGATTTAATTCAATATTGTCAATTATATTCATCTTTCTGGAAAAGTTATATGTATACTGTTTATATTGCCTTAATACTTTGGCATCATTAACCGTACTGACTATTTTGTTAAAACCGGTTTTAACCGCTTTAGCAATGCTGATTTTTCTAACCAGCAGTATTGATAGAGTACATGTTGATATTAACAATAAAAGAGTGTTAATTATCAGATAAGGGTTCATAATATACTCCTTTATAAATTTGTAACAGTATTTGCAAAGTTATTTGTTAAGCCTTTCTGTGAATTATAGATTGTATTAGTTATAAATTTATCTTTGTCAGAATCGTATGTAATAACTTCAATTATATGGTTGACTTTAAAATCTTTCATATGAATAACGATATCGATGCTTCGTCCAAGCATTTCTTTTACTATTTTTTCGCTCTCTCCTATATTGGCGCTCTTGCTTAGGGTAACAAGCCTGTAAAGAGCATCTTCGGCACTTATTGAATGGGTTGTGGTAAGGCCTCTGTGCCCTGTATGTATTGCTTTTATAAACTCTATTGCTTCATCTCCTACCATTTCACCAACTACATAAGTATCAAGGCTCATGGTTAATCCGTCCCTGACCAGTTCTCTCAAGGTTGTTGGAATACCGCCTTCATTAGCTTTTTTGATTCTCTGTTCTATGCAATATTTCTTTTCAGGATAAATTTCAGCGTCTGATTCAACTATTAATACCCTGTCCATAACCGGCATTTCGTTTATAATCGCCCTTAACAGCGTTGTCTTGCCGGAACCTCCTTTACCGCAAATAATTATATTAAGAGGCTTTTTTGCATAAGATTGCAGTAAAAAGTATAAATCATTGCCAAACATACCTTCCTTATATAAACTGGCTAAAGTATGGCTCACACATTTATGCTTTCTTATGCTTATACTGGGGCCGGATACATTTCTCGGGCGTATGGATATATTTATCCTAAGCCTGTGTTTTTCGTCCACCACGCGGCACTGAGTATTATTTTCATCAAGAATGCCCTTATTACGAACAGCCAAAAGTTTGCAGTATGTATTAAAGTTATCTTCAGAACCGAAATTTAAGTTAATTTCTTTCCTTACTCCTTTAATCTTTATAGTAGCTTCATTGTATTTTGTTATATCTATATCGCTTATTTCATCATTTTCAATATAATCCTGCAGCGGCCCGTAACCGAACATATAATCTATTACTTTTTTTATAACTTCTTCGCGATCCAGACCTAAAAGGTGATAATTCTGCTTGTCAATTGTTTTGATAATCGCTTTGTCAAGACAGCTTCTGTTAACCAGGTTATTCGCAACATCCGCAACTAAGCTCGGTGAATCTTTTAATATATCAAAAGTAACTTTGCTTATCAGCTGGTTCAGTTGTGCGTTAAAAATATCCTCTTCTTTTTGCTGCTCATTTTTAAATACGCGTTCATGCAATGACTGAATCAGCGGCATTTGTATGCTCCTTTCTTCCCGGAGGATTATATTTTTTGAAACTGCCCGATATTCTTTCTTTTACAGTAACTTTAGGAATATAGCCTAATTTGTGCAGAATGATTTTGTACTGGCATAATATTTTGTACTCCATATTATGGCTGTATGGCTTGCCGGATTTATAGCAATCATTTCTTCTTTTGGTTGCTGAAATAAATCCAAGATAATTGTTTTTGCTCAATTCCTTGACAATTTCAATATTCGCATGCAATTCAGCATCATAGTTGTAAGCTACAAACTTATTTTTGTTTACAGGTATATCCTGTTTTTCATATAAAAAGTTAATGTAGTTTTTATAATGCCGCATTTCATATGTATAAGCATTAATGGGTACAAGGTTAATATCAGATTTATATAGGCTGATGCAGGTAAATAAGTCGTAGATGGACCTGCTTGCAATAATTATCGTTGTGTTAAAAGTATTCCTGCAATTGTCAATAATCTTAATAAGCGCTTCCTGCGAGTAATATTCATATTTGCTTATATCAAAGCATCCGGTATAGATAAATAAATTTTTAATATTGTTTATCTTAAGTGCGGAATCCAGCAATATTTCCGCTGTTAGGCAATTTTGCTCTACAGCGTTCTCCAGTATGTCATAACTTGTAAGATTTTTTCCCAGGGTGGTCTTGTTTATGTATTTATCTACACCGAGAAATAAGTCCACAGACGGATACAATAAATCCAAATCCAATATACATATATTCCGGCCGGTAAACTTAGCCATTGCATATGCTAATTCACAAGCAAATCCTGAATTACCCCAAACAGTTATTATCTTGTTCTTCATATTCCCTCACATTTTATCTAAATTTTTACATTTAAATTATAACATATATTCTATTTTATTACAATACTACTATTTATTTATATTTATTTTACTTTTTTCGACCTTATGGATATGCTTATAATACACTTTCCAATATGCTGGCAAATACATTTTCTTCACTTAATTTAATATCAAACAGCTCCGGATTGTAATCGGACTTATATACACGCCAATACTTCTGCAGAAACTGATAAATTTCATTGTAAAAAGAGTTGTCAGAAAGGTTGAACAGTAATCTCCAATTTTTAATAAGCTCATAATTATCTATATAATCTTTGTAGTTATTATTTAAGTCCATATTGAAAATATTGGACTTGAATATGGTCAAAGCTATTTCCCTATATTGCCACGGTTTACTGTTGCATACCAATATTGGAATGTCAGCAAGACTCATCATATCATAATGGCAGCTCTTTTTTATTTCCCCGTCTTCATCTGTTTTAAGCCTTCCGATATCTAATATACAGTAATCGTAATAATTAGAATTCTTTATTTCCAAAAATGAAGTATCATAATAAAAATCTATCTTTTTCAGCCTGAAAGAATTTTCATTCAACGCTTTTTTATTGCTTAAGGATTTCAGCAACTGAAAGTCGCTTTTTTGGTTTAACTGCAAAACAGCAACTTTAGCATTTGATGTTTGTTTAATGAGAAAATATGCCACTTGTATAGCTATATGAGTGCAGCCTACTCTGCTTCCTGCCCCACCTATTGCTATCAGATTTAACTTATTCGTCTTCTTTGCGCTGATGTTTTCTTTCAGGTTATTAAAATTTGTTGAAATTATACCTTTAAAAATTGAATTAATACCTTTACGTTCTATATTTTGAAGGTCATAAAGCATTTCACGGGCCGATTGATATCTCAATGACGGATCCTGCTTGATGCATTTGTCTATTATGTATTCCATGCTTTTAGAAATGTTTTTGTCAATCTTTCTTAACGGCTTTGCTTCAAATGAAGGGTCATTAGGGCCTATACCTGTAATAAGATGATATAATGTCATGCCCAGACTGAATATATCGCTTCTTGCATCGGTTTGACATTTGCCATACTGTTCAGGTGCGGCATACCCTATAGTTCCCATGTATATAGTGTCATCTGCGGATTGATTTTTATATTGCCGTGATATGCCGAAGTCTACCAGCTTGATTTTATTATCCATTGCAAGTATAATGTTTGAAGGTTTCATATCCCTGTATATAATAGGATTAGGTTTAAGACCGTGCAAATATATCAATATCTCACATAATTGCTTTGCCCATTCGCGAACCGTGCTTTCATCAAATTTCCCTTTTTCTTTTAATTCCTTGTCAAGAGAATTGCCTTCTATATAGTCTTCAATTATGTATATACTTTTATCATCTTCCAGAATATCAAATATCCTGGGCAGTGCCGGATGAGACAGTTTTTTTAAAATATCAGGCTCTGCTAGCAGGCCGAATTCTTCTCCTTTGTTTTTTACCACTCTTTTGATGGCCCAGTAAGTACCGAGTTTAACATTTTCAGCAAGGTATACTTCTCCCGTATTATTTTTAGCCAGCGTTTTCAATATTTTATAACGGCCGTCAAGCAATTCCTTGTTGAACATTTTATTCCACCTTGCCTTTCGTTAAACTGATGATTATATTTTTATTCAATTTATATTATCTTTTACATATATGTTATTTTATTCTATATTTTACATCATATTATATATAATTGCAACATTAATATGTAAATATTTACATAATAATACAAAAAGGCCTCTATATTGAAATAATATAGAGGCCTTTATATACAAAATTTACCATTATATTTATTATAACAATACCCAAATTAAATATAATTATAAATTAGCTATACATTTATCCTATCATGTATAAAATATTCATTTTATAAAACATATCAATGTTTTAAATTATCAAATACAAATCTGCATCTGTCACATCTGAATTTCGCAATTATATATTCAACGGGCTGATTATTCTTTGTGAATAAAATGTTTTCGATGCGTATTATGGGCCGCCCTTTTTGCATCTGCAAATAACCTGCGTCATCGGCGTCTGAAAAAGCTATCTCCAGGGAAGTTTTAGACCTTGTAGGCAAAAAAGGATATTTACCTTTGAAAATATCATATAATGGTTTTTTCTGCTCAACTTCTTTATTTATATCTGGAAACAGGCTAAGGGGTATATAAGAATTATTATATGAAATAACATCATTATTTAGATAACAAATATATTTAAAATGGGCAAAATCCATTGAAGCGCCTGTCGTTTTAAAGATGTTTTCTAATTCAGGAAGCATGCTGGCCGTTATAGTGCCTGAATATATTATATTTGTAGTTTCCGGATTAAAGCTGTCCAGTATGGAATCTGTAAACCCATTATAATCATGTATGTCTCTGGTTTCTTTCTTTTTTGATACATAAGTTCCTTTGCCTTTTTCTTTATACAAATATCCGGCCGCAGTAAGCTCATTTATGGCTTGTCTCACGGTAGGCCGGCTGATATCATACATGCCGCATAGTTCTTCTTCCGACGGGATTTTAGTTTCCTCAGGATATTCACCCTTTTTTATTTTTTCAATAATTATCTGTTTAAGCTGAACATATAAAGGTATATCATTATATTTATTTATCATCATGTTCCTCCCCTGTTCGTTAGCATAACATCATGTAATTACATCATAACTAATTTTATAACAAAATCTTACTTTCTTCAACAATTTACAGACAAAAAAACAGTTCATCTGTCGCATCACGCGACAAATGAACTGTCCTTACTGACCTTACAGAATATACTTATACTTTCAGCTCAACTTCCACATCAATATCGCTTTTGTTTTTATCAAGAACGGGCTGTATATATTCAGATATAAATTCTTCTACCTGCTGTGGTGCACGCCCGATAAAGTTTTTAGGTTCAAGGATTGATTTTATTTCATCCACATTAAGGTTAAACATTTTGTCAGCAGCAATTCTATCTATAAGGTCATTTTTCTTTCCTTCTACCTTGACCTGCTTTGCTGCTTCCATGGAGTGTACTCTTATCCTTTCATGCAATTCCTGCCTGTCCCCGCCGCGTTTGACAGCATGCATCAGTATCTTAACAGTAGCCATGAAAGGTAATTCTTCCATTATCCTGCGTTCTATTACTTTAGGATAAACAACAAGGCCTCCGGCTACATTAATATACAGATTTAATATTGCATCAACAGCAAGAAAAGCTTCAGGTATGCTTATCCTCTTATTTGCTGAATCGTCCAAAGTTCTTTCAAACCACTGTGTAGAGGCGGTTATAGCCGGATTCAAAGAATTTACAATAACATATCTGGCAAGTGCCGAAATCCTTTCGCTTCTCATGGGATTCCTTTTATATGCCATTGCAGATGATCCGATCTGGCTCTTTTCAAATGGCTCTTCTATTTCTTTCATGCTTTGCAGAAGCCTGATATCATTGCTGAATTTGTAAGCACTCTGCGCTATTCCGCTGAGTACATTCAACACTCTGCTGTCCTGTTTTCTTGTATATGTTTGTCCTGATATGGGAAAAGTCTTTGAAAAACCCATTTTTTTAGCTATCAGCTCATCAACTTTCTTTGCCTTTTCCTGATCACCTTCAAAAAGGTTCAGGAAACTTTCCTGTGTACCGGTCGTATCTTTATTTCCGAGAAGCTTGATAGTAGATAATACATAGTCAAGATCCTCCAAATCTATAAGAAGATCCTGCAGCCACAGGCAAGCTCTTTTGCCAACAGTAACAAGCTGTGCAGGCTGAAAATGCGTAAAGCCCAATGTCGGCTGATCTTTATATTTCATTGCGAAATCCGATAATCTGGCCATAACGGCAATCAGCTTTTTTCTGATAAGCTTAAGAGCCTCATACATTATTATTACATCCGTATTGTCGCCAACATAGCATGAGGTTGCACCCAGATGTATTATGCCCTTTGCTTTAGGGCACTGATCGCCGTATGCATGAACATGGGCCATAACATCATGACGCAGCTCTTTTTCATATTTTTCAGCTGCTTCATAATTTATATCATCCTGGTGGCTTTTTAGCTCTTCGATCTGTTCATCAGTTATATCAAGGCCTAGTTCCTTTTCTGCCTCCGCCAGCGCAATCCATAACTTTCTCCAGGTTTTAAATTTCATATCGGGAGAAAACAGTTCCTGCATCTCCTTGCTGGCATAACGTGTGTTAAAAGGGCTTTCATATACGTTCCTCAAACCTTATTACCTCCATTATTCTACATATATTTAAATGTTTTTATTATTTTTTAACAATTCTGCTCTTCAGATATAATAATGCCGGAAATCTCTTGTCTAAGCAAAATTTATATTATTTTGATACATTAGCAACAGATATATTATACAATTGTTTTTATCGTAAATCTACAAAAAAATTGCGAGACCTGTCGTCCCGCTAAGGTATTTATAAATATAAGATTGATAATGGGAAGTAAAACAATACAAATTTAATTATATTACTTTGTCAAAAATTTTTCAATTCTATTTAATCCCTCTTTTATATTTTCCATAGAAGTTGCATATGAAAGTCTTACATGTATATCCGTACCAAATCCGGAACCCGGAACAAGTGCAACATTTGCTTTTTCAAGTAAAAGATCCGCAAAATCATCTGAACCCTTTATTACCACTCCGTCTATTACTTTTCCGATCAGCTTGGAAATATTCATCATTACATAAAAAGCTCCGTTTGGTTTTATGCAGGAAAGGCCTTCTATTTTATTTATCCTGTCGACCATATAATCTCTTCTCTTGACGAATTCAGCCTTCATCATTTCAACTGCATCCTGCGGTCCGGTTAAAGCTGCTTCTGCTGCTTTTTGAGCTATGGAGTTAGGATTGGATGTAGCATGGCTCTGAACATTTCCCATTATTTTTGCAATTTCTGCATTTGATGCGCTGTAGCCAATTCTCCAGCCGGTCATGGAATAAGTTTTTGACATACCGTTTATTATTATGGTCAAATCCTTTATTTTTTCATCAAAAGAAGCAATGCTAATGTGTTTGTAACCATCATAAATGAGCTTTTCATATATTTCGTCAGAAATTATAAATATATTCTTTTTTACAGCTATCTCAGCTATAGCCCTTAATTCTTCTTCTGAATATACCATTCCCGTAGGATTGCTGGGGCTGTTAATTACGATAGCCTTTGTTTTGTCAGTTATTGCAGCTTCCAGTTTATCAATGGTAAATTTAAAATTATCTTCTTCAGTAGTATTCAAAATTACCGGTACACCATCTGCCAGTTTTATCATTTCAGGATAACTTACCCAGTATGGTGCAGGTACTATAACTTCGTCCCCCGGATTACATATAGCCTGAAATGCGTTTACTAAAGAGTGCTTTGCTCCGTTGCTTATAACTATATTTGCAGGTGTATAGTCAAGTCCGTTTTCCTTTTTGAATTTTTCGCAAATTGCCTTTTTCAGGTCCAGTGTTCCTGAAGCAGGAGTATACTTTGTAAATCCATCGTTAATTGCCTTTATCGCAGCCTGTTTAATGTGATCAGGAGTATCAAAATCAGGCTCTCCTGCACCAAAACCTATTATATCTATACCTTCAGCCTTCATTCTCTTTGCTTTCGCGTCTATTGCAAGAGTAGATGAAGGGCTTATTGATAATGCCTTTTTAGAAAGTATCATAATAAACCCCCTAATTTTCTTTTATTCATTTTCAACTTATTTAACTTTACAATTCATTTTAATATATAATATCCCTCTTTGCAAGTTTAACATTCAGAATTTGCAAAAATATTTACTTTAACTTAACGGCTCAGATTTTTATTTTAAGTTGAATTTTAATGTTTTTAAGGAAGGCCTTGATTGATACTATCGTTCAGGGAATACAAACAAGTATAAAAATTTATGGATGATTATTTGACATATGATTATTGAATTTTGGTGATACTTAAATGAAATGAATCAAATTTAATATTGCAAAACTCTAAGCAAGTATTTTTTTCAGGGCATTTAAAAAGTTCATACCTGCTATTTTTTCAATTAAACTCTGTTTATAGTTTAACTGAGCCAGCTTATTATATAGCTTTTCTATATCTTCCACTCCCTTTAAATCATAGGGCGTGGTATCAATTCCGTCAAAATCGCTTCCGATACCTGCCGCTTCTTCACCTGCAAGTCCGCATATATGTTCAATATGCCTTATTATATCATCAATGGAAGCTTTACCTTTGCTGTTTAAAAAATAGGGGTAAAAATTAACGCCTATAACTCCGCCTCTTTTTGCCAAAGCTATTATTTGTTTATCTGTCAGATTCCTTGGTACATCGCATATAGACCTGCAATTTGAATGGGAAGCTATAAAGGGTCTGTCCGTTTTAGACATTAAATCCCAAAAATCATGCTCTGATAAGTGTGAAACATCTATAATCATTTTTTTATCGTTCATATATTGTACCACTTCAATTCCGAAAGGAGTAAGCCCTTTTTCTTCACTGGAATCCATTGCCGCATGCGCAAGATCATTGTTATAGTTCCATGTAAGGCCCATTCCTCTGATACCCAGCCTGTACATTATATTCAACGTGCTGATGCGTCCGTTTAATACATCTCCGCCTTCAATAATCATAACCGCAGCTATTTTATTTTTGCCAATAGCAGTGATTATATCATTATAATTAAGGCAAAGCATTATTTCTTCGTTATACTTTTCAAATTGTCTTAAAGCATAGCTGATAATTGACATGGCTTTTTTTACGTTATTGAGAGGCCCCTGCTTTGAATCTACGAAAACTGAAAAAAGCTGTACATATTTTCCCGCTTTTTTCATTCTGCTGATATCTGCATGGCATTGATTGCTCATAAGATTTTCATTGGAATCATGAATTTTTGAAAGGGTATCGCAATGTCCGTCCACAATAATCATAATTTTAAGCTCCCGGTATTTGCTTAATCAGAAAGCATTTTGTATAAGATTTATATTTTTAGCAGCGATTTTATTGGATTTATTATCAGTAATTATTTCTACTATATCAAAACGTACGCTTTTGTTTTTCAGGCCATTTCTTTCAATATACATATCTGCCAGTAGTCTCAGTTTATTTTGTTTCTTTATGCCCACTGCCTCTGAAGGCATTCCGAATAATGTATTTTTTCTTGTTTTTACTTCTATAAAACAAATATATTCATTGTGTGAAGCTATTATATCTATTTCTCCATGTCTTCCAAAACGTACATTTCTTTCTATAATTTTATAGCCCTTTTTTGCTAAAAAATCAGCAGCGATATCTTCGCCGATGGTTCCGAATTTTACCTTGTTAAGATGTTCATTCATTTATCTCACCGTATATTTTGTCTATGGCTCCAACGAAGAGCAATATCCTGGAAACCACTTCATACAGCTCCGGTGGTATTTCATCTCCGATTTTCATTTTATTAAGGGCTACTGCAAGTTCTTCATTTTCATTGACAGGAACTCCGCTTTCCTTCGCTTTTTCTATTATTTTTTCAGCTACAACGCCCTTTCCCAATGCTACAACTACCGGAGCATCATTCTTACCGGGACTGTATTTTAATGCAGCAACCTGCTTGATTTTTTTCTTTTTAGCATTTTGATTCTCCTGCATATAAACCCCGCCGCCTCATATTTTGTAGTCAATATTGCTCAATATGGATTTGAACTCTTTGTCTATTACTTTCTCGATATTAACCGGGTTTATTTTCTCACCCTTCAGCATATATTTCACATTTACAAGTTTATATCCCGTTTCAAGTATGCTGTCATATAAAATTTTATAATTATCTTTTAAAACCTTTATTATTTTTTCGTCTTCAACCCTCATATTGATACTTATATTATTATTTTTCATGTTTACAAGCGTATCAATTTGTCCGAGATTAACGGTATTAAGAGATATAAAAACAGAAATGTTATCCTTATCTATGGCTTTCTTTCCTTTTTTTCTTTTTAATATGTATAATTCTCCCGTTCTCTGATTGTTAAATATGCTGACAGGAATTTGTATATACGACGAATACTTGTTTAACTCCTGCAGGAAATTTATATCATTTTTTATATTATCCAGCCTGTAATTCAGTTCCTCTCTTTTATCAGGCATTACCGAGTTTATGATTTCCTTCAGGTTATCGATTTTATCAGAAATATTTTCATATATATCTTTGCTGATACCGCTATCTTTTGTATCGTTGTCATCCAGGTTAAAAATCAATTTGTTAATCTCATTTTTAATTTCGTTTATGAGTGATTTATGATTCATAAGTATCTCGTTATTTTTTTCAACTAATTCAGTAACAATATCGGCTGCTTTTTTGCTTATTCTTTCCGGCAATATGTATCTGCTGTTTATTATTTCAAGGGCTTTGCTGTGAATTTGATTTGTATCGGTTTTGTTAAAATATGAATTCTTATTTATATCATCAGTTAGATGCCTGAATACCTGTTTAATGTCATCTGGTTTTATAAAATCTCCTATATCCTCTAATAATTTGTCATCAAATATTGAATTAAATATAATATCCTCTTTGGATTTATCAGCCGGAAAGATATTTGTATTTTCAGCAGAAATGAATTTTGTATCGTTATTTATGTCTTTATTAGTATTTATATCTATATTAGTTGAATAAATATCACCTGTTATATTTAATGAGCTTGTATTATCCGTGGATACACTGCCGGAAATTTCAGCAGCAGTAAGTGATAATTCATCCGTTAATGCAGAAGTTATTGCTAATAACTCACCTATATCGTTTCCAAGCTGAAGCTTGCCTTCAATTAATGCATTCAGATTATTAATGTTTGATTCATTTAATTCAAGGTTATTTTTCAGAAGAAAAATCGATTTTTCCACATCAAGATCTTTATATAAATTCACGGCTTTTTTAATTCCGTCAATAACTTCTTTGCCTGCCGGTAAATTATTATCCAAAAGCATTTTTTCAATTGTTTCTTTTTCCGAAGGGCTGTTTGAAATGGGAGGTTTTACTTTATTAGTGTTTTGCGTATCGGAATTTAAAATCTTCAAGGCCTCAACAAATAATTGCCCGTCTCTTTTGCTGTTTACCAGAAGCTCCAGCACGTCCCCTCTTTTTATATCTTCTGAAATATCTGATTTCGCTGTAAATTCCGACCCGTCAAATAATTTAAGCAGCAATTCATCAGCCACAATGCTTAACACTTTGGCTCTTATCACATCTCCTACATTAAATCTGCTGAAGACATCTGCCAATGCCGCTGCCTTTACTAAGTTCTGGCTTTGTACAAAGCCATCTATTCTCATAGCAACCTCCTGTACATTTGTAATATGAAATCAGCGACTTTATTTATAAAATAAACAATATGCTTACTATTTTTCGTGTTTTATGTAAACTATACATATCATTATTTACAAATAATATTTTTAATATATGTTATTCTATGTATCGGACAAATTCCGAAATTTTTAATAGCGTTGATATGCTCAGCAGTTCCATAACCTTTATGTTTTAAAAATCCGTACTCCGGATATTTTTTATCATATTGATCCATTATCCTGTCCCTTGTGACTTTAGCAAGTATAGAAGCAGCTGCAATGGAAATGCTTTTACTGTCGCCTTTAACTATGTCAAGGTGAGGAATTCCTATTTCATCAATTCTCATAGCATCAGTAAGCATAAAATCAGGCCTTACCTTTAGAGCATCAACTGCTATTGCCATAGCCTTTCGGGTCGCATTCAATATATTTATTTCATCTATAATTTTTTCATCGACTATGCCTATTCCGTACGCTATAGCTTTTTCCTTAATTATGTCAAAAAGCAATTCCCTTTTTTTCCCGCTTAACTTCTTTGAATCATTTACTCCTTCAATAAGCAGTCCTTCCGGCAAAATTACCGCCGCAGCTACCACAGGACCCGCAAGAGGCCCTCTTCCTGCTTCATCGATGCCTGCAACATACTTAAATCCACTGGCATATGCCTTATTTTCATAGACACACATTGCTTTAAGCCTGTCCATTTCTTTATCAAAGGCTTTTTTCTTTTTTTTGTATTTTTCAATTAATTTATCCACGGAACATCCATATGTATCCTTCAAGTCATAAAGATAAGACAGTGCCTTATCTGGTGGCATGTCCTGAATTTCATTGATTATCTGTTTTTGGGTTAATTTTGATTGCATTTTAATATTCCTCTTTAATTTATATCATCAGGTCGTTCAAGGGATATACGCCCTATTTTTCCTCCTCTGAATTCATCAAGCACAATAGCGGATATTCTGCTGTAATCTATTTCACCTTTTGAAATTATGCAGCCTCTTTTTCTGGCCGCTTCTTCCAATAGCTGCAACCCTGATTTTTCTTCATTAACTTCAATCTTAAACCTTTCAGACAGGTATTTCGGATATGTGGAAGCCAGTTTAGCCATTAAGGAAACAGCTAATTCTTCCGTATCAAGAATTTCATCCTTTATAGCTCCGGTATATGCCAGATTCAGCCCTACTTTTTCATCTTCAAACTTCGGCCACAATATACCCGGGGTATCCAACAGAATTATTTCTTCGTTAATCCTTATCCATTGCTTTCCTTTAGTTACTCCCGGCCTGTCACCGGTTACAGCGCTTGCTTTTCCTGCAATTTTGTTAATAAAAGAGGACTTTCCCACATTAGGTATTCCAACCACCATTGTTTTTATCGGCCTGAAAATCCGTCCCTTCTGACGCTCTCTATCCAGCTTTTCTTTCATCATTTCGCGCATTTTTGCTTTTATTTCATTTATTCCCTTACCTTTAATTGAGTCAACAAAAATACAGGAATGTCCCTGTTCGTTATACCATTTTCTCCATTCCTTCGACACATTTTCATCAGCCAGATCCGATTTGTTTAATAAAATCAGCCTGGGCTTATTTTTTACTATATTATCAATTTCCGGATTCTTACTGCTTGCAGGTATTCTGGCATCAAGTAATTCCAATACTATATCAACAAGCTTTAAATTCTCTGTAAGAATTTTTTTCGTTTTTGCCATATGTCCCGGAAACCATTGTATGTTCATGAATATCACCATGTCATAAATATTTTCTTTTGTAATATTTAATTTAACTTATTTACTTACTAACATCAATAAAGATATCCGAATTTATCCAGAGGCCAGAATCTAAAAGTAGCCTTCCCTTTTATTTTGCTGTAGTCTATGCAGCCAAGTGACTGGTAACGGCTGTCACTGCTGTTTTCCCTGTTATCACCAAGTACAAATACATGATTCTTCTGGACTGTAATCGGAAATTCCAGATTTTTTTTATAAGTCTTGCCTTTTACATAGGGTTCCTCAAGCTTCTCTCCGTTTACATAAACATATCCGTCCCTGATATCTATTTCATCTCCCGGAATTCCTATTACTCGTTTTATATAATCTATTTCTACGGGAAATTTATCGCTTTCCCTGAAAAAAGGCAAATTCCCTATAATGGGTATGTCTCCCCAAAATCCTTCTTTTACTTTTAATACAACAATGTCTCCCCTTTTAGGTTCCGAAAAGCGATAGCCTAATTTATAAAGGATAAGCTTCTGCCCGTTTTCAAGTGTATCTTCCATCGATTGCCCGTCCACCTGAACAGGTTCAAATATGAAAGCCCTTATGAGCAGTGCAATCATTATTGCAGTAAAAATAGCGACCACCCATTGAAAAATTTCTTTCTTATAGTTTACTTTTTTCTTTTTTTCATTCAAATCTATGGAATCTTCGCCCATATTTTTTGAATCCATATTAAATCACCTGCATTTTATAAATAGGTAAATTAATTATCCCAAATATAACAAAAGGGACAATCATGTCCCATTTTATTCTGTATCTTTTCTTTCAAGTTTTTCTTTAACTTTTGATGCTTTACCGACTCTGTCACGCAGATAGTACAGTTTAGCTCTTCTTACTTTACCTCTTCTTACTGTTTCAATACGTTCAATTTTTGGTGAATGTATCGGGAATATTCTTTCTACCCCAACACCATATGATACTCTTCTAACTGTGAAAGTTTCTTTTAGACCTTCGCCTTTTCTTGATATTATGGTACCTTCGAATACCTGAATTCTTTCACGGTTACCTTCTTTAATTTTTACATGAACCCTGACATAATCGCCGATGGCCAATTCCGGCAGATCTTTCTTTAATTGTTCCTGTTCAATTGCTTTTATTATATCCATGTCAAGTCCTCCTTCCTTCCTAGACGTTCTTGTCATATGCACAGCGGACCGTCCGTAATTCATACGCATGCAATTATAACATACAAAATTGAAGTTGTAAACAATTTTTTACTTTATAAGCCGCTGTTATTTTTTGAATTCACCTCTTTTATCACCTGCTTCAGTTCATCTTCACTAAGGGACAGCTTTTCAAACAAATCAGGCCTTTTTTCGTATGTTCTTGCCAGCGATTTAATCCTTCGCCATCTCTCAATATCTTTATGATTCCCTGATAGCAACACATCAGGTACTTTGCTTCCCATGAAATCATAAGGCCTTGTATACTGTGGATATTCAAGGAGCCCATTATAATGTGACTCATCGGAATATGATTCACCGCTGGACAGCACACCCGGGACAAGTCTGCTTACACAATCGATTAGCACCATTGCAGGCAGTTCTCCTCCTGTAAGGACATAATCCCCTATTGATATCTCCTCATCCACTATTTTTTCTATTATTCTTTCATCAACACCTTCATAATGGCCGCACAATATTATCAAATGCTTTTCATCTCTCAGCTGTAATGCCTTTTTTTGATTAAGAACGCTTCCCTGAGGACTCATATATATAACCTTCGGCTTATAATCCAGCTCTTTAGTCACATCTATATAAGCGTCATAAATAGGCTGTGCGGTCATCACCATTCCGCAGCCGCCGCCATATGGATAGTCATCTGTCTTTCTGTGCTTATCCAGGGAATAATCTCTTATATTATGCGTATTTATCTCAATAAGCCCTTTTTTGCATGCCCTTCCAATTATACTGTTGTTCAAAACAGGGTCAAATACTTCCGGAAATAAGGTCAAAATATCAAATTTCATCATCAATCAACCCTTCCGGAAGTTCAACAGTTATCTTTTTTTCACTTATTGAAATATCCTTTACAACGCTCTTTAATGCCGGTATCAAAACGTCTTTTCCCCGTTCTCTTTTAACAACATAAACATCATTGCTTCCGGTCTCAATCACTTCATATACAACACCGATTTTTGCGCCCTTTATATCATATACTTCACAATCTACTATATCGCAGATAAAATATGAATCTTTCGGAAGTTTAACTGCGTTACTCCTATCTATTTTTAGATAAAAGTTCCTTAATAATTCAGCTTCGTTCCTGTTATTTATTTCCTTAAACTTAACAATAACCGTATTTTTTAAAAACTTTACATTGCTTATATGGTGCTTATTCAGTTCCGTTCCTTTTTCTATGTATACCCAATCCAAATCAAGATATCTCTCAGGATTATCCGTCAGCGGAATCACTTTTACTTCACCGTTTATTCCATGAGGAGCCGCAATTTTCCCAATCTCAAGATATTGCTGCATTTTACTATAACACCACCGAATTTTATTAATATTTTTAATACCATGTAGGTATAATATCAATATTGATTCTCTTTGTAAAGGTTGATAAAAACATGATAGTATATGCTTTCAAAAAAAAGACGGAAACTCTGTGTCCTGTATGTAATTCACCTATGTATATGGTTTACTTCCATAATAAAAAAAGAAGCCTGATGTGTTTTAAATGCCATTTTGGGCTTAATTATGACAATTAATGCATAAAAGCCTCTCAATTTAATGAGAGACTTTTTATACATGTAACTGTTCTTTCAAAGCTTCCTGTAGAACAATTGTCCCCTTGTGTTTAGCAGCTTTCTAAATCATGAAAGATAATCGAATAACTCAGGTCATCTTCCTGTGTAAATATAGCCGGATATATATTTGGACATTATAACCGCCTCCCTAAGTTATTTTGTCACTTGAATTTTATTCCAGACCGGCATCCTTTAATATACTATTTAATGTTCCAGCTTTTATTTCAGCTTTATGACGCGGCACAGGTAATTCCTTATTTGTTTTTGTACTATAATAAATGTCACGGCTTTTACCATATTCAATAAATACTATCCCTGCTCTTTTAAACAGCTTCAGTAACTAACCTGTTTTTATTACATTCCAATCTTTATTAATATTATAATACGTATGTAATTCTTGTATTCGATTTTAACATTTTGTTCAATCAGCCCAAGTGGCAATAGATAGATTAATGAGTGTTAATTATTTTTTCTTTAATATGCTATTATTTTCTTTAATTACATTATATTACATATTTAATAATAAAAGAAACCGATTCATTTTAGAATCGGCTTCTATTATTATTGGCTGCGGAAGAAGGATTCGAACCCTCACACAATGATCCAGAGTCATTTGTGCTACCATTACACTATTCCGCAATATTGTTGTTTTTATGTCTATCTCCTGAAGACAAAAGGAATTATAGCATAGGTATTCTCATATTTCAAGGGTTTTCAGAAAGATTTTTTACTTTTTTTCATTTCTTATTCTATCCAGCCATTCCTTTATTCTTGCTTCATAACCATTAGCTGTAGGATTGTAATAAATAGTTCCTCTTATTTCTTCAGGAAGATACTCCTGCTTCACGAAATTTCCTTCATAATCATGGGCATATTTATATCCTTTGCCGTATCCCAGGTCTTTCATTCCTTCCGTTACAGCATTTCTTAAATGCATCGGTACTTCTCCCGTATTTTTGTTTTCTATATCATGCAACGCACTTCCAATAGCAGCATAACTTGCATTGGATTTCGGGCTGGCAGCCACCATAATTGCTGCCTGTGCAAGAATAATCCTGGCTTCCGGCATACCAACCATATGAACCGCCTGAGCAGCCGCAACAGCAGTTTGCAGCGCCGCAGGGTTTGCCATTCCCACATCTTCTGAGGCGCAAATAATTATCCGTCTTGCAAGAAACATAGGATCTTCACCTGCATATAACGCTCTTGCAAGATAGAATACGGCCGCATCGGGATCGCTTCCCCTCATAGATTTGATAAAGGCACTGATGTTATCATAATGGTTCTCACCGGATTTATCAAAAGAAACTACTTTCTTCTGCATACAGTCTTCTATTGTTTCAATATCTATTTTAATAGTGCCGTCACCTGATACATCAGATGTTATGACCGCCAATTCCAGTGCATTTAAAGCTGCTCTCGCATCACCATTGGACAATTTAGCTATATGCTTCAGCACATCTTCGCTTATATCTATGTTATAATTGCCCAGCCCTCTTTCTTTATCCTTCAATGCTGAATTAAGTATCTCTGCAATATCTTCCTCTTCCAAAGGTTTTAACATAAAAACAGAGGACCTGGATATTAATGCTTTATTTACTTCAAAAAAGGGATTTTCCGTTGTGGCTCCTATCAATACTATAGAACCATCTTCTACATATGGCAGCAGTGCATCTTGCTGTGATTTGTTAAACCTATGTATCTCATCGATAAAAAGTACCGTTCTTCCTTTTTTGTTTAAAAAGTAGTTCTGAGTCTCCTCAACTACTTTTCTAATGTCGGCAATACCTGAGGTAACTGCGTTTATTTTTTTAAAATCTGAACTGGTTGAATTTGCAATTACCCTCGCAAGCGAAGTTTTCCCGGTTCCCGGAGGTCCATATAAAATTATGGATGAAATTCTGTCTGCTTTTATCATGCGATAAAGAAGTTTTCCTTTACCTATAATATGTTTCTGACCCACAAATTCTTCTATTGTCCTGGGACACATTCTGTATGCTAACGGTTCATTACTTTTCATTTTTTAGCTCCATCCAGTAATATTTAAAATTAAGAGGTGCCCCGTAATTTAATATAATTAAACATACGAGGCACATAACTCTTACTTATCACATTGATATAATCAATTTCCGAAACTTTATGATATTCAGCTCCGGTGTTCCTTAATTGAATATTATTCTTTATCTACAGATATGTCAATAGTGAATGTATTCCACGCATTCGAATATTCATTTTTAAATGTTTCGTTATTATAAATATCCTGAACATATATAGTAAAACAATATGTGTTCTTTTTGCCTTTCAATACGTAGAAAACTATATCAGCATATATCAGGTTTTCTTCATCTTCAATTCTGTACTTATAATATCGTACAGTAGTATTTTTCTCATTCAAATCCTTGCTCTCGACGAGCTTCATGTCTTTCCCGTAATCTTCAAAACCAAAGATGTCTTCATCAGTGGCGTTCGGATTTATTTGTGAATTTGGAATGCAAATAATTTCTATGCCACAGCCATTTAGCAAATTATAAAAATTTGTATATGATCTGTCATAGATATATTCATATTTCAGCCAATATCCGGGCAGATGAGCTTTCCATAAGAATTCCTTATTCACATACTCAAAGGGTTCATCACTATCAGATACTCTATCCATGTTTATCATGGTTAAATAACTTTCAATTTCTTTCTTAATGTCTTCTTCAGCGCCGTTATTTATTTCAAAGGACTGCAATACTCTTCGGTATGTTTCTTCTTTATTCTTGTAATCATCCGTTAAAACAGATAAGCACACGTTATAAATAAGTCCTTCATGTAATATATAGTAATCATAAACTGTAAAGTTTTTCTTTCCGATAGTTAAAAAATATGTCAACTTTACGGCATCATAATCTGCCAGCTTTGTAATTTCCTTTTCTGAAAATTTATAATATTGTTTATTGTATAGTTTGTCAATATTCTCGTACATTACATTTTGAATATGTTCCAAAGTTGCATCTTCATCCGCTTTTAGCACGTTTACAGTAACGCTTTCATTTGGTTTGTTACCTAAAGAATTGGAAAACGGTGATATTGAATACGAACCTAAAATTTCCCATTCCGGAAGTACATCCATTTCCCACAGAAGTATTTTCTTTTCATAATCGATTTGTTCATAATATTTGTATTTAATCATTCCGGCTTTTACTTTTGATGTATCCTGAACTGTAACATCGCTGCCGTCATAGTCTAATCTTATTGAATTTAAAATAGCTGCACAGTACTTATTTGTTTTTATTTTAGAGGGATCTAATTCATTGCATGAAATAGTAAATTCATAAAGATAGTCACCTTTTAAATATATTCTGTAAATTATAGATGAAACTCCGTAATAGCCCCAGTCATTATATAAAAATTCCGCATACTCGCCGTTATTATCTTTATCTATGGATGAACTGTATATTTTGCTAATATATAGAGTTTCCATAGGATTATCTTTTATTTCATTATAAATTTCATTAAGGGTTTTTCCGTCTGATTTTTCAACACTAATGCTTATATCCAGTTCACGTTTTTCATTTTCAATATAGACTCTGCTTGAATTAAATGAAGTGCTTGTTATATTTGAGTTTTTCGGTACACTTACACTCCAGCCAAAATAGCTGTTACCTACAGATTGTTTTGTAATGCTTCCTGTTAAAAATGATAAATCGGTTAGTGCTCCGTCATCTTCCAGAATTATGGTTACCTTATTCTTATTTTTATCAAAAGAATCGGAAATAATGAAATTATCAATAATTCCAAAGGAACCATTATTACGTTATTTTTTACCTGAGGCGCACCCGGCATCTCCATTTGATGCTGATTTACCGTATAATGAACGTCTCCGGGTTTAATATTTATTTCCTTGCCTCTATATATGATATTTAAACCATCATCTGCATTATTAACAATTTCTGCTCCAAACGATTCCATTATCACTTTTAAAGGCAGATAAATTATATTCTCACTCATATAAGGTTTTTCAACAGTAGTTGCTTCATTATCAATATAAGCCGTACTTGAGTTTAATGTAAATTCCAGTTTCAGCTTGTCATCGTTTGCATATGCAATATTCAGCGATGCTGACAGCATCACAAAAACTATAACTAAACAAACAGCTTTTTTAATTTTTATATTCATATTATCATCCTCTTACAATTAATTTTTAGCGTTATATTAATTTAAACGGATGTCATATGTACTTTAATTTCTGATTTTATAGTTTTTCCTCATCAAATTTTACGCTTACCTCTATAGTTTCTTCATCTCTTATAACCTTAAATATTACTGTGTCACCAGGCATATATTTTTTCGTCTCTTCATTGTAATCTATTATTGTAGTTAGCTTCACGCCATTCATCTCTACTATTACATCATCTTCAAGCAAACCGGCTTTTTCCGCAGGTGATCCATCGTAGATTTTACTAATCGTTAAACCTTCGCTTGAAGGCAAACCATATCTGGCCGCTACGCCTTCTTCAAGTTCAGCGCCAAGATATGGACGTATTATCCTGCCATATTTAAAAAAGTGATCCATTGCATATAATACCGTATCTACCGGTATTGAAAAGCTAAGCCCTTCAATTCCGACTCCTCTGTATTTTACAGAATTTATTCCTATTACTTCACCTTTCATATTTATTAAAGGCCCGCCGCTGTTTCCGCTGTTTATTGCGGCATCTGACTGTATAAACCTGTAGGTATTGTCGATTGTTCTGTTCAAACCGCTGATTATACCAAGAGTTACGGAATTTCTTAATGAAAAGGACAAAGGCGTGCCTATCGCCATTACGGTTGTACCTTCGGTAATACTGGATGGATCAGCCCATACTACCGGTTTTAATCTTCCTTTATCGATTTTTATTAAAGCAAGGTCACACTTTTCATCTATAGCTTTTAGCCTTGCACTATACGCTTTTCCATTCGATAAAACTACAACAATATTTTCCATGTCTTCAACTACGTGAGCGTTTGTTATTATGTATCCATCTGAACGATATACAACTCCTGAGCCAAACACGAGTACACTGCCATAATCATAATAACTGGTACTGCTCTCTGAAATATTGCCTATAATTCCGACTACCGATTGGCTCACCTTTTGAACAGCTTGTTGTACAGCTGCATCACCTGTATTTATACTTACTTTTCCGTCCTGATATGTATATTGCAGATTATTTCCCAATTTATTTTGTAAAGCATCTAAAGGTACATAGATTTGATTATCGATTATCTGAGCCGCTTTTTCAAGTATTTCGCCGTTAATTAAAATAGATGCTGTTTGATTGTTTTGAGCTGATACAGGCAATGCGGATGAAACTATTAAAATAACTGACAACAGTAGTGTTATCATAAGTTTTTTGATTCGCATAAAACTCCTCCTAACTATTAAACTATGTAATTAATGTTATATTAACACATAATTGTAACATTATAAACTACTTAATAAAAAAATAGGAATACAAGTATATAATTTGTATTCCTATCCTTTTATCTTTTAACCCTATTTTGTTTTACTCTACTAGTTTTGCATATTATCTGTATAATGGATACTTAGCGCACAAATCGTTAACTCTCTTAATAACCTGGTCTTTTGTGCCTTCAAAATCAGTAAGAGTCATTCTTATAAGCTCAGCAATTTCCACCATGTCATCCTCTTTCATTCCCCTTGCTGTCACGGCAGGAGTTCCAAGCCTTATTCCGCTTGTAATAAACGGACTTCTCGTATCAAAAGGTATACCGTTCTTATTTACCGTAATCATAACTTCATCAAGCATTAGTTGTGCTTCTTTTCCTGTTATATTCTTATCCGTAAGGTCAACCAGCATTAAATGATTGTCCGTTCCGCCGGAAACAAGCTTGAAGCCTTTTTCCATAAGCGCATTTGAAAGAGCTTTAGCATTTTTCAGTATTTGACCCTGGTATTGTTTAAACTCGTCTGACATAACTTCTTTAAAGCTTACCGCCTTAGCGGCAATTACATGCATAAGGGGGCCGCCTTGTGTACCTGGAAATACCGCACTGTCTATCATTTTTGCAAATTCAGCTTTACACATAATCATTCCGCCTCTGGGTCCCCTTAATGTCTTATGTGTTGTAGTTGTAACAAAATGCGCATAAGGTACCGGGTTAGGATGTAACCCTGCAGCAACCAGTCCTGCAATATGGGCTATATCAACCATGAGATATGCCCCAACCTCATCAGCTATTTCCCTGAAAGCTTTAAAGTCAAGCACCCTTGGATACGCACTAGCACCTGCGACTATAATTTTCGGATTATTTTCCTTTGCAATCTTTCTCAGTTCATCATAATCTATTCTGCAATCTTCTTTTCTTACTCCATAAGGAACCACTTTAAAGTACTTTCCTGATATATTTACAGGGCTTCCATGACTTAAATGCCCGCCATGAGCAAGATTCATGCCTAGAATTGTATCCCCGGGGTTTAACACGGCAAAATAAACAGCCGTATTAGCCTGCGCACCTGAATGGGGCTGCACATTTACGTGCTCAGCTCCGAATATTTTTTTTGCCCTTTCAATTGCAAGATTCTCTATAACGTCAACATATTCACATCCGCCGTAATACCTTTTTCCCGGATATCCTTCAGCATATTTATTCGTTAAAGGCGTACCCATTGCTTCCATAACAGCATTGCTGACAAAGTTCTCTGACGCTATAAGTTCTATCTTGTTTCTTTGTCTGTTCACTTCGTTTTCTATAGCTTCTGCAACTTCAGGATCTATTTTCCTTATTTCATCAGTTTTATACATATTTAGCCTCCTTTATTCCGGAAAGAGCATTAAAAATTATAAATTCATCTGAAAATTATAATCCATGTTTGCTCTTTATCCTTTTAAATACAAATTTTGTCTAAAAAAATTATATAAATTTATATATACCATGTCAAACGCTATATGCATCTGACAAAATCAAACACTACTTTATAACCTTGTATAGCTCATCTGAACCGGGCTGTGAAATTTTTATAAAATCATCACCGTCTTTTAATTTTATTTCATTGCCTTCGTTAACAATCCCGATAATTGATGCTTCAATATTATTCTTTTTCAAAATCTCTATCAATTCTGCACCTTTTTTACACGTTATAAGCATGCTTCCGCTCGATATTAACCTGAATGGATCTATATTAAAGTGCTCACATATTTTACTGGTTTCTTCCTTTACAGGTATCTTATCTTTATATATAATGCCGCCTTTTCCCGATGACCGGAGTACTTCCCATACAGCGCCAAGTACACCGCCTTCTGTTATATCATGCATTGAATTTACTCCGAACTCACCAGCAAGCATACCTTCCTTGACGACGCTAATATGATTAATAAATCCTTTTGCTTTCTTTACAATATCTGTACCGACAGTTTTGCCAAGCTCATTTTCCATGTCTGCTGCAATAATTGCCGTACCTTCAAGGCCGGCCCATTTTGTCATTATTATATCGTCGCCTGCCTGGGCACCTGATGTCAAAACCAGCTTGTCCTTTATCGTTTTTCCGATTACGGTGCTGGATAAAACAAAACGGTTAACCGCTGATGTTATCTCAGTATGCCCGCCCAGGATTTCAACATTGAGTTTGTCGCATACCTCAGCAGCTTGTTTCATAATAAGTTGAAAATCACTGATTTCAGCACTAGGTGGCGCAAGTATTGTTATTAATATTCCTATTGGTTCCGCACCTGATGAAGCCACATCATTGCACGATATATGTACGGCAAGCTTTCCAATATTATTAGCAGCGCCTGTTACAGGGTCTGTTGACAAAACGCATATTTTACCATCAAGATCAATAGCCGTGCAGTCTTCGCCTATTGCAGGCCTTATCAGAATCTCACTTCTCTTATTTTTTATATTTTCCAGGATTAATTTATTTAAAATATTGTTAGGTATTTTCCCGACTTCCATTATGCCTCCGGCTTAATCATTTTTTCTTTCATTGACATAAATATATCCCTTGCCTGTTCTACCAGCGCCTTGTTCTTTTTTGCTTCCGGTGAGCTAATCAGCCTGCTGAACCATTTAATCGATTCCGAATTATTCCCAAGCCTTCTGTTAAGTTCCGCAATCATATACATGCAGGTAGCTTCATCTAATTTGCCGGACGAAAATGTTTCTCTGTAATATGTATCATTATAAGCGTCGAGAGCGCACTGAAGGAAGTGTTTTTCTTTTTCATCCTTCTTTAACCTGTAAAGCCAGGCTATCCTGATACAAACCTTGGCGATATCACTTGGGTTCATGTCCCTTGCCTGATAGTTCAGCAAAGTTATCTTATAAGCTTCTATCGCTTTGTCAATATCTCTTTCACCTGCATAGCTGTGTTTTATCCAACGGCTTGTTATCTGAGTTCTGACGTTCATTATTTCCCTTGCATTGATTTCCCCGAATTTATCGCTAAGAGTAGCATATCCGCAAGACTCACACACAATCGGTTCATACAGAAGAGGGTTTACCCCTTCATAATTTACACAAAGATCGGTGTCCCTTGAAACAATCCTGATGGATTTAATTTTTACCTTAGTTACAGAAATCTCGTTCTTGCAAACAGGACATGTTACCTTTTTTTCATATAAAGCATTATCCACACTTACCCCTTCATTTCATAATAAATTTTTATAAATTTATTTTAATTACTTCAGTATTTTCTAAAGCTTTGTTTATCATATCTTCTACATTTAGCTTTGATTCTTCCTTTAAAATCTTATCTAAATGAGGTTTTGTTTTCGGATGTTTTGCCACAAAAACAGTGCAGCAGTCTTCATACGGTAGAATTGATGTTTCAAATGTACCGATTTTTCTTGCTATGCTTATTACTTCATTTTTATCCATGCCTATTAATGGCCTGAATACAGGTATATTTGAAGCTGCATCTGTGACCACCAGGCTTTCCATGGTCTGACTTGCCACCTGTCCTATGCTTTCACCCGTAACTAATGCATGTGAACCTGTAGATGATGCTATGCGTTCCGATATTTTCATCATTATTCGTCTCATTATGAGAGTAAGCAGTTCTTCAGGGCATTTGTCGTTTATTTCAAGCTGGATATCCGTAAAAGGTACTATATGCAAATTTATAGACATACTATATTTTGATAAAATTCTTGCCAGTTCGATAACTTTTTCTTTCGACCTTTCACTTGTATACGGATAGCTGTAAAAATGGACAGCTTCCAGTTCCACACCTCTTTTTGCTATCATCCATCCTGCTACCGGGCTGTCAATGCCTCCTGAAAGCAGCAGCAGCGCTTTGCCGTTGGTACCTACAGGCATCCCACCGTTTGCAGGCATTATTTCAGAATATATATATGTCGATTCCCTTACCTCAATATATACTATAAATTCAGGATTATTCACATCCACTTCCAGACCTGGAATCTTTGAGAGCAGAAAACCTCCGATTTCCCTTGAAATTTCGGGAGACTGCAACGGAAATGCTTTGTTTCCTCTTTTGCTTTCAACTTTAAATGTTTTGTATCCGTTTCTTCTAATTAAATCTTCGGCCATTTTAAGTGAATATTTTTTTATTTCCTCAAGGTCTGATTGTATTTTCCATACAGGGCTTACGGATACTATGCCGAAAACATTCTGCAGTCTGTCCAAGGCTTCCTCAAAATCGTAATCGTCATTTTGAGGCTCAATATATATTCTCGCTTGAGATTTAATTACATCAATCTTACCGAGTCCATATAAAGACCTTTTAATGTTGCTTATTAGCTTATTCTCAAATGTGGATCTGTTTAATCCTTTCAATATTATCTCGCCACATCTTACTAAAATTACCTTTTTATAATTCTCGCTCATCTTCTTCCTCCGCTTTTTATAGTAATTTTAGGTACTATTTCTTTTAAGGCCTGTATCAATTCTTTTATATCCTCTTCCTTATTCATAGCTGAAAAGCTGATTCTTATTGCTCCGTCAATCTGCTGCGAATTAAGTCCCATAGCCTTTAGAACATGAGAGTGTACTTTTTTTCTTGATGAGCAGGCAGAACCCGTTGATACATATATGCCTTTTTCTTCCAAGTGGTGAAGTAAAACTTCCGATTTCAAATATGGAAAAGCTACATTCAAAATATACGGTATTGAATTATCTTCTGAATTTATTATACAGTCATTAAAGTTTGATTTTAATTCTTTTATAACCGTTTTTCTTAATAATTCAACTTTCTTATAGTTATTTTCAATATTTTTAAATATTATTTCCGAAGCAAGTCCGAATCCGCATATTCCGGTCACATTTTCCGTACCGGATCTTAAAAGTGACTCCTGTCCTCCGCCGAAAATTATGGGTTTTATTTTTATGCTTTTTTCTACATAAAGCGCTCCTGCACCTTTGGGCCCGTGTATCTTATGGGAGCTTAACGACATCATGTCTATTCCGAGTTTCTTTGGACTTATGAGGATTTTCCCATATGCCTGAACCGCATCTACATGAAATACCGTATTTTTGTTTGCTGACTTTATTATACCCGATATTTCCTCTATGGGCTGGATTGCCCCGGATTCATTATTGACATATAAAATGCTTACCAGCGCAGTTTCATCGCTTATTTTTTCTTTTAATTCTTCCGTATCCAAATTACCGTAACGGTCCACATTTATATAGTCAACCCTGTATCCATTCTCCTCCATGTGTTTAAATACTTCAAGAACTGATGGATGTTCAATTTTACTGGTTATTATATGACTGCCTTTTCTTTTGTTAGCAGAAAGATACCCTCTTATAGCAAGATTGTTTGATTCCGTTCCCCCTGAAGTAAAAATGATTTCAGAAGGATCTGCGCTTATGGATTCAGCTATTGCCGACCTTGCTTTTTTTATAAGCTTTTCAGATTCGATGCCTTTCGAATGCAAGGATGACGGGTTTCCATACATATTTCTGTTTATCTCTGAAATATAATCTATCACTTCGTCATATGGGCGTGTTGTAGCGCTGTTGTCTAGATAAACTTCTCTGTTCATGTCACTTCACCTGGAATATTATGTATAGTATAAAAATATTATAAAAATTTGTACATAAACTATTTTATCATATAAATATTTTTTTAACCATTTAGCTCTGATGCTCTGTAATGAATTCGTTTCCAGAAGCGGAGCTTAGGCAGCTAAGGTATTACATTTTTAACATATATTAAATCCAGATATTGGTTATGTTAAAAAGCAACAGTTAACAATTATAATAATATATCAATAAATCTATAGTATGGCAATAATTTTGTAAATTCTCATCATTTTCAGTATTAAAATGCATAATAATGTTTATTGAAAACATATGTTATTTTATAACCCCGCAAATTAATTTAATATTAATGCTAGTTGCTTTTTTTATTGGCAATCATTATTATACAATGATATAATTATTTTGTTATGCACAATATCCATACTGAAAATAATTATACTTACTGGTGGTCAGATGCTTAAAAACATTGATAAAAATCGCATATATAGGATTGTTCCTTATTTAGTAATAGTTTTATTAGCATTAATAGTGTACTCTAACAGTTTTTCAGTACCCTATACCCTTGATGATTTCAGTTCAATTCAGGACAATTACGCAATAAGAAATCCTTTGGATTTCATATCTATTTGGAAATTCTATTCCAACAGATTTATTTTGTATTATACAATTTCACTTAATTATTACATACATGGAGACATAGTGGAAGGTTACCATATAGTGAATCTGTTAATTCACATTATTAACGGAATTTTAGTGTACCGGATTTTAATGAATTTATTATCGCTAAAATCAATGACTCCGCGTATTTCAAAAAGATATCATCGCTGGATTGCTCTTATGGCTGCCGCAATATTCATAGCCCATCCTGTTCAGGTTAATGCTGTTACTTATATTATTCAACGCACAGCATCACTGGCGGCTATGTTTTATATGCTTGCCCTTCTGTTTTATATAAAATTCCGTAAACAAGGCAAGTTAGTATATTATTTTCTGACTTTAATAGCTACTATTTTCGCAATGTTTACAAAAGAAAATACTATTACAATACCTTTTATGCTTCTATTGATCGAGATTATGTTTTTTATTAAGGATAAAAAAATCCGATGGTATAAAAGAATATTGATGTTCATACCAATTATGGCAACCATACCGATAATCCCGGGTACAAACCTTTTCTTAAAGGGTTATAGCCAGAGTGATCCGGATGTCACCTTTAAAGCAAGTACTTCCATGGACAGATTCCATTATTTTTATACCCAGTTAAACGTCGTTCTGCACTACATAAGGCAAATTATAATACCGGATAACCTGAATTTTGATTACAGTAATGATTACCCTATTTCAGAATCAATATGGGATAATCATTCATATATTTCACTGGCAATACATTGCTTAATAGGCCTTGTGGCTCTGCTGAACCTAAGAAGGAATAAACTTATTTCTTTTGGTATACTATGGTTTTATATCGGTCTTTCAGTAGAATCATCTTTCATTTCAATAAAAGATGTATATTTTGAACACAGGCTTTATTTCCCTCTTGCTGGGTTTATCATGTTTATAACGGGCTTGGTATTTTACAGGCGTAATAAAGGACTGGGCCGCACATATATAATCAAGCCTATGCTCCTGTTTACCCTGCTTGCTGTAACAATGACAATAATGTACTCAGCTGTAACCCTTCACAGAAATTATATTTTTTCCGATCCCATACGCCTGTGGTCAGATGTAGTTAAGAAAGCACCTAACAGTGACAGAGCTCACAGTGTATTGGCAACCGAATACCTTAATTATTATGAGCTTAGAGGCGGGAGCAAGGAATATCTTGATAAAGCTGAAGCTGAATTCAAAAAAGCTATAGAAATAGATTACTTCAACGATACAGCCCATTGCAATCTGGCAAAGGTATATTTATTAAAAGGGGATAATGAAAATTGTATAATTGAAGCAAAGAATGCCAATAATATATCCCCTTCCGTATATGGATATAACAACCTTGGCCTTGCTTATAAAAACCTGGGTGATTACTATTCCGCAATTAATGCATTCAGAGAGGGATATGCCCTGGATAATAGATGCAGTTTCATTATAGAAAACCTTGCAGATACTTTTATGGACTACGGTAATTATTCACAGGCAAAAAAATATTACGAAGAATACTTGAAGCTGTATGATAACAGCAGTGTCGAAGAAAAGCTGAAAGAAGTCCAGGAAAGAATTAATTCAGGCGAATATATTGAAGAAGATTACTAAAAAGGAGGCTGACTGTCGTGGAAAAGACATGTGTATTATATGACCGCAAATGCACCAGCTGCGGAGAGTGCGACAAATGCGACCTCGACGAAAGCAAAATTTGCGACAACTGCGGCAAATGTATAGACCAGCCTGATGAATACAGGGTACTAAATCTGAAAGATTTTTATGACAGAGAAAAAAAGAATAATCTTAATTAATAAGTACTTAAAAATTAATAGGTATTTTACAGAGCTTATTAATGCAACTAATTATAAAAATTTGATTAATTATTTAGCATATTATAAATTTTAATAACATTTTGCCTTTATATGTGAGTCTGCCTTCATCCTCCATATTAAGTTTTTCATATATATCTTTAGGTGTAACTAAATCAATAAATTTATTATCTTCTGTTCTGAAAACTACATTATAGCAGGCATTTGCATCAAATTTTCTGTCTGCATTTTTATGATATTCCCAGCCTAATTCCCAACTTACCTCCCATGGAGATTTCTTACCCTTATTCTTTAACTTTGCATAATCATCTCTTCTCGGTGTGGGATATTTTTCTATAACTTTTGCTCTGACTGTTACTTCAGATTCGTTTTTTATTTCCTCAGTTTTATTATCAGGAATTTTTCTGATAATCATTTTTATTATGTAAACAGCAAAATAAATTGCTCCTGATAAAACAGCCAGTATCAATATTGCTAATGGTATTAGAATTATCAACAGTTCTCCGTTACCAACCTCACGCGTCTGCATTCAGCATCATCTTCATTCGCAACTAAATAAATTATAAAACACTAACTTCATATATAAATAATTCGTTAAATGATTTCTACAGGCAGGAAAACTCTGCTCCCGGTTGATTAGTTCTATTTAACTTTATTCCTTAATGAAACTAATAAATTCAGAACCTTTATATGTAAGTTTACCTTCATTTTCCGCATCAAACAGTTTGTATATTTCACTAGGTACGTTCATCTCTATATTTTTTCCGTCTTTTAGTTTGAATACCATATAAAAATCCACATGTTTCATGTATTCGTTTTCATTGTAATGCTGCAGCCACTGCTTTGTACTTCTGTGTAATTTATCCTTCCTCATTATAGAAAACTTATCTATAACTTTTGCTTCTATTGTAATTTCCTCTGCTTCTATTTCGTCCCTTTTCTTTTTAAACCAATTAATAGCGTCCAATGAAGTGATTTTTAAAAGCTTGCTTATAACAATAATTATTATCACCGCGAAAAAAAGTACCATAAAAATAAAAGGTATCATTACCAATAATATCTCAAACGTGCTTGGCTCCCTAATCATACTGTCTCCCGAAATCTTCTCTAAAGCCTTAATATGTGATATTTACTACATTCATCCGGATGTATGTTTTAATGAAACTTTTAATTTTGTGATTATAATTATTTTATTATTTATGTCATCTACATAATTATCGGAATTATATTTATTTTTTACAATCTTTTTTCTTACTCAGCAAATGTATTATTAAATATAGCAATGCAATAACAACGGGAAATAATGAAATAAACAATTTGCCAATACCAGCTATTATATCCATATAACATGACCTCCGGTACATATGCATATATCATTGGTCATTGCTGTTCGCCCCAAAGGATGTATTAGTATCCATAATATATCATTAATTAAATATACATGCAAATGTAAATTTATTTTTATATCTAATTTATATTTTATAAGACTCAATAATTAAAATGACCCAGAGGCAAATTATTTCCCCGTGAGTCATTTTTTAAAAACTGTTTTTCATTTTAAATTCTGACATATCTAATTTTAAGGCAATATAAGGGTATCCCCGGCATATATATCGCTTGTCTTAAGATTATTTATTTTTTTAATTTCATATATATATTTTCTTATATCTTCGTTTTTATTATATTTCTCTGCAATGCTCCAAAGAGTATCTCCGCTTCTTACTGTCACTTCCTTAAATGACGTTTCTTTATCTCCATAGGCTATTGTAGTAGCTGATATTCCAAGAATCAAACTTACGATTATTATTGCTATTAGTGTAAAAAATCTTCTTTTATTCTTTAAACGATATTTTCTCTTCATATTAACCACTCCCTGATTAAACAATCGTAAAAATGAGAACAAGTGTTCTTTTTCTTTATTTTAATAGAACATTTGTTCTTTGTCAACATTTTTTTCGAACATTAGTTTGATTTATTGTAATTATTATGTTATAATGAGAACAAATTTAAGATACATTACGAATATTTTATAATTAAAAAATGCATAAAATATTATAATGAATCATTATTTGGATATAAGATGGCTTAAGCCAATAAAATGAGGTGTACATAAATGAATAATAAAGTAAATTTAAAACAGCAATTAATACTGGATTTTGTTAATAAACAGGTAGAAGAAAAAGGCTATCCACCGTCTGTACGGGAGATTTGCCAGGCCGTCGGTTTTAAATCCACATCAACGGTACACAGTTATCTTAAAAAATTAGCTGATCAGGGACTTTTGCATAAGGATCCCACTAAACCAAGAGCTTTAAAAATTATAAAAAACAATGATAATAAGAATACATCTGTAAATAACGAAAATCTGAATAACTATTATTCAAGAAAGGAATTGGTAGACGTACCGATAGTAGGCAAAGTCACTGCAGGGCAGCCAATATTGGCCGTTGAGAATATTGAAGATACTTTTCCCCTCCCTGTAGAAATTACGCAGAATTCAACAGTATTTATGCTGAAAGTACAGGGAGACAGTATGATTGAATCTGGAATTTTTGACAATGACCTCGTTCTTGTTAAGCAGCAATCCACTGCAAATAATGGTGATATAGTAGTAGCGCTTATAGGTGATGAAGCCACAGTAAAAACTTTCTATAAAGAAAAGGATCACATTAGACTGCAGCCTCAAAACAAATACTACGACCCTATCATAGTAAAAGACAATGTTTCTGTGCTTGGTAAAGTAATTGGCGTATTCAGGCGTTTGTAAAATCTATGCTTTTATAAAAAATACAGAAGCGGCATTAAGCCGCTTCTGTATTTTTTATATTTATTCAGCACTTTTATTATTGTTATTATCACTAAATATTAAATTTACAGCTTTCATAGGGCTTATGGTCGATATTGCATGCTTGTAAACCAATTGCTGCTTTCCTTCAGCTTCCAGAACAACTGTAAAATTATCAAATCCTTTTACTGATCCTCTTAACTGATAACCGTTTGTGAGATAAATAATTACCCCGATATGCTCCTTCCTGACCTGATTTAAAAAAACATCCTGCAAATTAATTGAACTCTTATTCACAGAAATCCTCCTCATTTTTTATATTTTATTTTTATATATTTATTTATATATAGTAATGATCACAATATATATTTTACTAGATTATGCCAATTGTTGCAACATACATTCATATAAATTAACGATGTCTTCTACTCTGGTTGTTTCATCTATATCAATCCATTTGATTCCTTCTAGTCTTTTGAACCATGTATATTGTCTCTTCGCATAATGCCTGGTGTCCCGTTTTATAATATAAATAGCTTCATCAAGGGAAATATTCCCTTCAAGATATGACAATATTTCCTTATACCCTATAGCTTGCATTGAGGTATTATTTCTTCCGTAGCCCATAGAAACCAGCTTTTTTACCTCATCAATAAGGCCTTTTGCGAACATGTCGTCTACCCTTTTATTAATTCTATCATATAATATTGCCCTGTCCACTCTTAAGGCAGTAATGATAAATTCAAATTCAGGCGGTTCATTTCTGGACACTTCCTGATGATATGAAATTGGCGATTTGGTATGCTCATATACCTCAATTGCCCTTATAATCCTTTTGGTATCGTTAACATGTATCCTTTTTGCAGCTTCAGGGTCAACCTCTTTTAGTTTATCATGTATATATTTATTACCGTAAACTTCCGCTTCTTTCTTAAGCTTGTTTCTTAATTCCCGGTCGCAAATGGTCTCTGTAAAATTAATATTATATACAAGTGAATTTATATAAAGGCCGGTCCCCCCGACTACAATGGGCATCTTTCCCTTATTTATAACTTCTTTTATATACTTAACCGCCAGATCCTTATATTTTGCTACGCTGAATTCTTCATCAGGATTTACTTCATCTATGAGGTAGTGCTTAATCCCACCCCTCTCTTCTTCATCAGGTTTTGCTGTCCCGATATTCATATATTTGTATACCTGCATGGAATCAGCAGATATTATTTCTCCGTTTATTTTTTTTGCAAGTTCTATTGAAATCTTTGTTTTACCTGAAGCCGTAGGTCCAGCTATGATCAGTACTTTATCCATTTATTTCTTTAACCCTCTTTTACATTTTTATACTATTCTCTTAAACATTTTTTCAAATTCCCGTTTTGTTATATTTATCATTACCGGCCGCCCATGAGGACAAGTATAGGGATTTTCCAACATGCTCAGCCTTTTTAACAGAGCCTTTATTTCTAAATCGTCAAGCTTACTGTTAGCTTTAACCGCAGCTTTACAGGCAATCGTATATATAGCTTCATCTATTTCACTTTCATTCTTTATTTTAAACGATCCCTGGATCTTGTCCAGTATTTCAAGAAAATCCGACTTGATATTAGCATTTTCACTAATTCCAGGTGTTGTCCTCAGTATAATAGAATTATTTCCGAAATTATCAAAAATAAAACCTGTTTTATTAAAAAATTCCTTATTTTCTTCCAGAAACTTAAGTTCCTGATGGGTAAGCTCAATTACAACAGGACTTAACAAATACTGTGCAGCCGGCTCCTGCTTTTCATATTTTGCCTTTATTTCTTCAAACATTATCCGTTCATGAGCCGCATGCTGGTCAATCAAAATAAGCTCATCCAAATGCTCAAGAAGTATGTATGTAGAAAATACCTGTCCGATTATTTTTGTATTTTCAAGCAAATAGCGTATACTTTGGCTTTTAGTCGTACCATCACTAACAGATTCTTTTAGGCTTTCGTTGGAAACATTATCTGTTGATTTTTCTGTGTCCTTATCCTCAGTTTTGCTTTCTTCTTTTATGTTTTCCTGTTTGCATATATTACCTTCGTTAATTTCAGCAGCGGAATTTACAGAAACATGTTCAACATCTTCTGAACTACTTTTAAGTTTAATATTGTTTAAGTATTTCTCATCTTTTCCAAAATGATAATCTGTTTTATCAGATATAATATCCGCCTTATCTGATTTCAGATTTTTATCTTCTATTATGCCTGTTCTTACGCTGTTTTCCTTATATATTGTTTCTTTGCTTTTCGAATACTCATCATGTTTTTTAACTTCCTTATTTTCATTATGTAAATTTGTATCAATTTTTTGCTGAACGTAATGGTCCTTTGCAATTGAAACATTTTCAAACTTAAAATAATTGTCTTTCTTGTCTGCATATTGTATACTTCTGGTGAGATTATTACCCTTCAAAAGTGCATTATTTACTGCATGATATATGCAGCTGAATACCTGCTGCTCATTTGCAAACCTGGCTTCTAACTTTGAAGGATGCACATTGATGTCAACAAACATCGGGTTTATTTCCATATGTAGCACGGAAAACGGAAATTTGTTTTTCATAAGCAGGGTTTTATATGCTTCGTCAAGAGCTGCCGCAGCTAGCTTACATTTTATATACCTGCCGTTTATGAAAAAGGACTGATGATTCCTGTTTGAACGGGCGATTTCCGGTTTTCCTACATAACCGTATACCTTTATATTATTATCCTCATAATCGACTTCTACTACTTGTCTCGCTACATCTTTGCCGTATATGCTGAATATTACACTCAAAAGATCATTGTTTCCAGGAGTATGCAAAACGGTAGATCCGTTGCTTGTGAATTTTAAAGATATGTCCGGTTTGCTGAGGGCTATGCGGTTCATCACATCTGATACATAGCCTGCTTCAGTGGAATCTTTTTTTAAGAATTTGTACCTTGCAGGAGTATTATAAAATAAATCCCGTATTACAAATGTAGTTCCTACCGGACATCCGATTTGATGGGTATCAATTAAATTGCCGCCCTGTACTTTTACATATATTCCGTAATCGTTGTCTTGCGTACGGGTAGTAAGTTCAACTGTCGACACAGAAGCTATGCTTGCCAGAGCCTCGCCTCTAAAGCCCATTGTTGTGATGGATTCCAAGTCATCAGCGCTTCTTATCTTGCTGGTTGAATGCCTTTCAAAAACTAAAAGCGTGTCATCCTCTGCAATACCGCTGCCATTATCAGTAACCTTGATATAAGGAATTCCACCGTTCCTTATGTCAACAGTTATGCTGGTAGCGCCTGCATCAATCGAGTTTTCCACAAGCTCCTTTATGACAGAAGCCGGCCTTTCTATAACTTCTCCGGCGGCTATCTTATTCGCTGTATTTTCATCAAGTATAACAACCTTACCCATACAAAACTCCTTAATATGTACGCTTTATTGCGCTATATTCACAAATGTTAATGTTTATTTCTCCATTAGTTATTTTATCAGCCTTAGCATTTATATGCAAATCAATTAATTGATTTATACTCACTCTTTTCATTTTGCAAGTTCCTTAAAAGCTTTAATATGCTTTGTTAAATATTCTTTAGCTGTCTCTTGAACTAAAATATCATCATTTTTTATCTCTTCTTGCAGCTTACTATAATCGATGATCACATATCCAGGTGTTTTATTTTTTAATATTACTTCAGCACCTTTTTCATCTACCATATGGGCAATTCTAGATAAATTTTGATTAGCTTCTGTAATAAAAACTTAATTGTTTCGTCAACCTTTTTTATACTTTTATATAAGTAATATAGGATATTTTTTGGAATGATATACAATAATCCAGGCAGCAGAGCATGTGTCTTGTCTGGGTTTATACTTATTTTCTCCAGTGCATGGTGTACTCTACTTCACCAGTATTTTCATCTATCCTCTCTGCTGTAATACTGAAATTTTCTCTTTCATAAAAACGCAAAGCACGATGATTCTTTTTGTATACATTAAAAACAACTCATCATATTTGTTTTTTGCATAGTCTAGTAATTGCTTTCCAATACCTTTTGATTGCATTTCCTCACATATAAATATTCCAGCAATATAGCCATCCATTATACCTATAAAACCCTGAACTGTCCCATTCTGCTCATAAATAAAAACTGTAGCATCCGGTATAATCCTTTTTACTATATCAAAATTATTTTGCCAATAGTCACTTTTTATAAAAGAATGTGCAGAAATATTTGTATCAAGCCACAGTTTCATTACGCTATCTATGTCATGCTTTTCAAAAGCTCGAATCATAGTACATTCTCCATTATATAATTTTCCTTACATTCATCATGCTATTTCAGATTTTATAACATTTTATATATACTGTTGTAATTAAAAATAGCTTAATTTTTCATATTTTCACTAATCACTAAATCATATTTAGGCAAAAGTCTCATCATTGAAAATACTGACATACTAGTTATTTTCTGCTTCCATCGGGATTAAAATTCTTTTTCAAAGCCTTTTCTACAGGGAAAATCGTACCTATTAAAATTATACACTGTACAGTGCATAAAATAGCTGAAAGTATACCTATCATATTTCTATCACTGTTGAAAAACAGCAATTGGACAACAGCTGAAAATATAAGCATTATCCAGCCGATTTTCCACCATAGCTTTCCGCATGCCTTATGGGCAAAATCCCATGTGTCCTGATTTTTCATCGACATAGAAGTACGGTATCCGTAAATACTATTGATATTTTTTGGTGGATGCTTCTGCATAACCCAGCCGAAAATAATCAGCATTAACGGTATAAGCAAATTACAGCAAAAAATGAAAACCTTAAGGAACATAATGTTCATCTCCAATGAATATTATTATTTATTAACTAATACATATACTTATAGTCTTTTTATATTCTTCTATTGACTTCACTATACAAGTGATAATATGTAGAACATTTAAAAACTAACCTTAAGCAGCACAAATCTGTTTATAATTACATTTTATGCGTGTTGATTGCCTATTTCAATAGAACATGGGTAAAAAACAAAAAAATACTCATGTTTTTATGATATAGATAGTTTTATTTTGTTTTTGGATATTATGTTTGATATATATTTATAACTATTATTTCCAAAAAAATTTACACATTGTTCTACAGTATAAACAGAAACTAACAAAGAAAAACTACAGGGACAGTCCCTATAGTTTTATAAACAAGATCAAAAACCGTCTGCTTTTGTGCAGACGGTTTTTGGTACACTACTTTATCTCTTCTTCACCGGAAAGCAAATCTCAGTTACAAATTCATCCGGATTTTGAGTTTGCCACGGCCCTACATGGTAAATGTTAAACATTGCTCCATTAAAAACATATCCATTATCCCTGATCCAATTTGCTACTACCTGATTCACAGCTGTAATCTGGTCATAGCTTCCTTTGAAAGTTGTATAGGCAATAAGTTCAGACGGTACAGTTTTAAATACAACATTTTTTGTGTTTTGAAAATTTCCCTGAACTGAAACCTGTATTTCAACATCGGGATCATGTTCATTATATTCCTTATCATAAAAAATAGCTGTGAAGTTACATGGGTTAGCAAACTGCACTTTAAGAGAAGCTATTTCCTTCATCATTTGTTCCCAAAGCATTCCTTCCTTATCATAAGAAGGTATTGTATTCCTAAGACTCGCTACATACCGCTGCGGTATTTCTTTCAAAATTACGTTATATTCCATTATATTATCCTCCTTTTCTAACCGTTTGATTGACGTTTCAAGAATCTGCATCTGACTGCTGATTTTTTCTGCCTGTTCTTTCAGTTCCGCATGTTTCAATATTAGGTATTCCTTTAGAGCCCGTGTATCGTTGTAAATTTTCAATATTTCAGTAATAACCGACAAACCAAATCCCATATTCCTGAGACAATTGATTCGATTTGCAAGGAGCAGTTGCGCTTCGTTATAATAACGGTATCCTGTAAATTCATCAATGTATTCAGGTACAAGCAGTCCTATTTCGTCATAATAGCGCAGCATACGGATACTGATTCTTGACAGTTTAGAAAAATCTCCGATTTTCAGCATAAACATATACCTCACACGTGTGTGTATTTTTTGAGCTCATTTACAGTTTAGACCATAACATAATGTAAGAGTCAATAGTATTATGATATATTTGAAAAAGAGGTGTTTATATGATTTAGTTCTTAAACATCCATTTATAAAAAAGGACGGCATGCCTCTTGAGTTCATCCGTCCATTTAACACTTGCGAATTGCAGAGAATATCTCTTTTTTTTATCCAACACGCACCTTCATTCTCTCAATATTTTCTCCATTGGCTTGCCTTTGGCCAATTCGTCAATCAGTTTGTCCAGCCAGCGTATTTTCTGCATAAGCGGTTCTTTGATTTCCTCTACACGATGCCCGCAAATTACCCCTTTTATTTTTGCAGCGTTTGGATTTATCTGCGGAGCTTCGTTGAAGAAAGTTTCATAATCAACATTTCTATCAATTTGCTTTTGCAGACCTGAATCATCATACCCCGTAAGCCAGCAAATTACAGTATCAACTTCCGATTTGGTGCGTCCTTTGCGTTCCGCCTTTTGCACAAGCAGCGGGTATACTTTTGAAAATGCCATTTTATATATGCGTTCATTTGCCAAAATATATCTCTCCTTATTTACTGAATTCATCCATTATCCGTTAAGTTCCTTTTTTATATCTTTCCAGTTTGGTATAAATCGTTCCATGTAAGCATAAAACCTTTTATTATGGCCTCTTACAAGCAAATGTGTCATCTCATGAACAACTATATACTCCAGGCATCTCGTATCTTTCTTCACAAGTTCCAAATTTATCCATATGCGTTTAGCTTTAGGATTACAAGTACCCCATCTGGTTTTCATCATTTTAACTCCCCAGAAGTTTACCTTAACATTCATATTATTTTCCCATTTTGCAATCAAATCTGGAATTTGCTTTTTAAGCTCACTCCGGTACCATTCCATCATTATTTGTTCTCTTTTTTCTGTACTGCTGCCTTCACGAACATATAAATAAATTTGATTATTTTCTCCTATCTCTGCCCTTTGCTTTTTATTTGTATGCACAACATTCAGCAAATAGGGTTTCCCCTGGTAATAATGTGCTTCTCCCGTAATATACTCTTTTTCAGGTTCCCTTTCTTTTCCATGAAACCTTTCCTGATGCTTTTTTATCCAGGACACTTTTGAAATAGCAAAATTACGAATAGCTTCATCTTTCATCCTAATGGGAGCTGTTATTTTAACTTTTCCGTCCGGAGGCTGAACATAAAGATGTAAGTTTTTTATTTTTTTCCTGATTA
>Ga0134100_1000473_pt1 | contig 48274 bp, 47 predicted proteins | sample 11_taG_2_FD_94444 | JGI IMG/M metagenome (GOLD analysis project Ga0134100, IMG submission 94444) | Switchgrass degrading microbial communities from high solid loading bioreactors in New Hampshire, USA - 11_42_5_180_A3 metaG | ecosystem: Engineered > Bioreactor > Semi-continuous > Anaerobic >...
CCCTTGCCGTATCTCAGTGAATCCCAGTACCCGCCGTACCGGGCTGCTCTGCCTCATTGACCGCATTGGTACTGTCGGGCCTCCCGACTGGAAGATTTGCTTTTGAGGGCTTTCTGCCTCAAAAACATAATGACAGGATTAAATTTCTCGAATCAATTAAGTATGAAGACAGAACTATAATCTTTTTTGAAGGCCCTCATAGAGTACGAAAAATGCTGGAGGATATCTTTACAGTTTTCGGTGACAGACGCTGCAGTATATTAAGAGAACTTACCAAGATTCATGAGGAAGCCATAAGGGGTACAGTAAGCGATGCAATAGCGCATTTTACAGAAGAAGAACCAAAAGGCGAGTTTGTGATAGTGGTTGAAGGCTCGAAAAAAAATGCTCCGGATAACCCGAAGCCTGATGTTTTATGTTTATCTGTTGAGGATCACGTAAAGCATTACATGACCCTGGGATATGAACGTATGGAAGCAATGAAACTCGTCGCAAAGGACAGAGGATTGTCCAAACGAGATATATACAGAATGTTAAACAGTTGATCCAATTATACTTCAACAGTATTGGGAATAACTATAATCTCTGTGTCCGTATCACTTAACAGTGATTCAAGTCTGCTTTGAAAAGCGCTTTTTGAGCCGTCCGGGCTCTGACCTAATACAATGAGATCTACTCCGTAATGTTCTGCAAACTGGGCAATAGTTTCGGGTATTTTATCAGAATTAAGAATTGTAAGGTCCGCACCATAAGACTTAGATAAAGAAAAGAGGTATTCCATAGCTTCGCCGTCTCGTGAATTGTCTACAAAATTCCAGTTCTCTTTTGTAACATGTATAACGTAAAGATTGCCGTCTTTTTTCTTTAGTTTGGCAGCGGCTTTGATGAGTCTTTCACACGCCTTTTGACGAGTGACACAGACCAATATGGAGTCATAAGCAACCAAATTTACCATCTCCGGAAAAATATAAATTGAAAACTAAATTAACTATCTGTCTGTATTATATCAGATAACCACAAAAAAGTCTTTAATTCCGAACTGATATTTTGACATTTCAATTGTGAAGCGATATTATCAATAGAAGACGGAAAAAGGCTTGAAAGGCGGAATTGGATGAGTTTGAAACATATTGTATGGGATTGGAACGGAACCCTTTTGAATGATGCAGAAGCCAGTTGTAAGGCTGCCGGTGATTTGTTTGAAAAGAGGAATCTCGGTTCTCTTTCGATTGACATGTACAGGGATAAAATAGTGTATCCGGTTATTAATGTATATGTTGAAGCAGGTATAGATTTTAGTAAAGAGACCTTTCAGGATATTTGCGATGAATATATGGCCAATTATTTGAACAATTCTTATATGATATCACTTCATGAGGATGCTCTGACTGTTCTTGAACTGTTTAAGAATAAAGGCTTGAAACAGCATATAGTATCGGCTTCAGACATTGGGGTTCTTACAATGCAGCTTCAAAGCTACGGGCTCGAATCATATTTTATCAATATACTCGGACAGGATAATAACAGGGGCGACAGCAAGACCCAACTCGCCAAAAAACTTATAAATCTGGTGGAATGTAAGCCTCATGAAATGCTTTTTATAGGAGATACCATACATGATTATGAGGTGGCGGAAGAAGCAGGGATGCATTGCTGCCTTGTTTCCAACGGCCACTGCAGTGAGAAAAGGCTTAAATCCACCGGTGTTCCTGTTTTCAGAAACCTTACCGAATTAGCTGAGAATTTTGACTATTTGCAAAAGTGCATTAACGGAGGGGAAAAATGAAATACATTGACTTAAGAAGCGATACCGTAACCTGGCCTACTGAAGAAATGAGGAAGGCAATGATGAATGCCGAGGTAGGCGATGACGTATACGGGGATGATCCTACCGTAAACCGCCTGGAAAAAATGGCGGCACAGATTATGAATAAGGAAGCGGCATTATTTGTGCCTACCGGCACTATGGGGAACCAATTGGCCGTTTTCACCCACATCAACCGGGGAGACGAGGTCATAATACCGGAAGACAACCATATAGTTGTTCATGAAGCCGGTGCCGTGGCCATAATATCCGGTGGAAATCTCAGATGTCTACCCTCCGAAAAAGGTATGGTCGATTTGGACAAACTCAGAAAAACAATTCGGTTCGGTATAGATATCCATGAACCCAAAACCGGCGTAATTTGTATCGAAAATGCCCATTCGACCGGTGTTGTCCATCCTCTTTCCTATATGAAGGAACTTTATGCCATAGCAAAAGAAAATACCATACCCGTGCATTTGGACGGAGCCCGGATATTCAATGCGGCTTCGTATCTTAAAGTGGACGCGAGTGAAATCGCCAGGTATGCCGACTCGGTCATGTTTTGCCTGTCAAAAGGATTATGCGCCCCTATTGGTTCAATTTTAACCGGAACAAAAGAGTTCATTGACTCAGCCAGAAGAAAACGTAAAATTCTGGGCGGCGGAATGAGACAGGTTGGAATTATTGCACAGGCGGGCATCATAGCCCTTGAAAAAATGACGAAAAGACTGTCTGAGGACAGAGAGAACGCCGTTTACATGGCTGAACTTATCAAAACCATTCCCGGTGTGGAAGTCCATCCTGAAGATGTTCATATAAATATGGTATTCTTAAAAATAAATAAAAATATAGACTCATCCGGTCTTCAAGAAGCTCTGAAAAAAGAAGGGATACTAATAAATCCTCCTGAGAACGGCAAACTACGGCTTGTAACCCATTATTACATCGGCAGGACGGAAGTGGAAAAAGTCGCCCGAACACTGAGAGCGATTCTCGCAGATTGATGGTTAAAAATATCCATGAAAATTCCGAACATATTTTCTTTTAATAATATTCATGCTATACTCAAAAAAGAACATATGTTTGGAGGAGTTTATGCATCTGCTTGAAAAACTTAAGATTCTCGCCGATTCAGCAAAATATGATGTCTCATGCTCATCCAGCGGCAGCAGTCGCAGCGGTAAAAAGGGGCAGGTGGGAAATGCCGCACCGGCAGGAATATGCCACAGCTGGTCAGATGACGGGCGCTGCATTTCGCTTTTGAAGGTGCTTTTTACCAATTGCTGCATATACGACTGTAAGTATTGTGTAAATCGCGTAACCAACAATATAAAAAGAGCGAGTTTTACACCTGACGAACTTTGTGAGCTGACAGTCGAATTTTACAGGCGTAATTATATTGAAGGGTTGTTCTTAAGCTCGGCAGTGATAAAAAGTCCCGATTATACCATGGAGCTTATTGTTTCGACTTTAAAAAAACTAAGATATGAACACGGATTTAACGGTTATATACATGTTAAGTCTATACCTGGAGCTGATTTGAATCTTATTTACCAGGCCGGGCTCCTGGCAGACAGAATGAGCGTTAATATTGAGCTTCCATCGGTACAGAGCCTTAAACTTCTTGCACCGCAGAAGGACCATCAGGCGATTATTAAACCCATGTCCTTTATAAGCGAGCAGATCCGGGGAGCCAATGAACTGGCAGTATACCGAAAAAAGCAGGATTTTGTGCCTGCGGGGCAGTCAACTCAGCTTATTATAGGAGCAAGCCCGGATAGCGACTTAACGATTCTCAGGTTAACTCAGGAGCTCTATAATCGTTATAACCTCAAAAGAGTATATTATTCGGCATATATTCCTGTTAATAATGACACCAGTCTTCCTGCCGTTAATACCAGTCCACCGCTGTTAAGAGAGCACAGGATTTATCAGGCTGACTGGCTGCTGAGGTTTTATGGTTTCAGTGCCGATGAGCTGCTTGATGAGAAGCATTCATACTTTGATACCAAAATTGATCCCAAATGTGATTGGGCCTTGAGAAATCTTGACAAATTTCCGGTTGAGATTAACCGGGCTCCGTTGGAAATTCTTCTCAAGGTCCCGGGCATAGGTTACAAAATGGCTCAGCGGATCGTCAGAGCAAGAAGGATAGCCCCACTTTCATTTGAAGATTTAAAGAGAATGCGTGTTGTGCTGAAACGCGCCAAATATTTCATTACCTGCAAGGGGGCATACTACGGCGATGTGGATATTGATTCAGGCAATTTATATTCCCTGCTGTCGGAAAAAACAAATCCCAAAATTTTTGAAGGGCAAATATCCATGTTTGAGTAGGTGGTCTTTATGATATATATAACCGATGGTTCTTTTGAAGGAATTCTTACAGCGGTTTTTGAGGCTTATGAGAATAAAGAGAATCCTGAAAGCATTGTGTCACAGGAATTCTATCAAGTTTCTCTTGATTCGGCTGTAAGAGAGATTTCAACTGACGAAGAGAAATCCCGCAGGGTTTATAATGCCGTAATAAGAAAAATGTCACAACAAGCCATAGAAATCATGTATAAGGCCTGGCTCAGCGAATACTCCGAAATAGGCACAGCTTTGTACAAATATGTAAAGATCGGAATGAAACTTGGTCCCAAAATATTATCATATTTGCAAAATTCAAATGTTTCTTTGGTTACCGATCTGGCTGACAAGGTTTCTTTCGAAACCCATAGATTTCTGGGCATTCTCAGGTTTAAAAAACTCAATAACGGCTTATACTACTCAAGGATTGAGCCTGATTACAATATAACCATGCTTATTGCCGAGCATTTTAAAAACAGGTTTTCTGACCAGCCCTGGATAATTAACGATGCAAAACGAAATGTGTTTGCATTATATGACACAAATCAGGTTATCATTATTAAAGAGGATATTAAGATCCATTCAAACAATGATGAAGATAAGATATTCGAAGAATTGTGGAAGAACTATTTTAAAGCAATATCCATAGATGACAGAAGAAATCCCAGGCTGCAAAAGCAGTATTTACCGAGACGATATTGGAGGAATTTAACAGAAATGCAATAACGATACTTTGCATAATAAGTATGGAAAAATTTGTAGTTTATGATAATTAGTTCATATTGAGACATTATTGAAACTATGCTATAATAAAACCAAGAAAAGATTCCTGAAATGTGCGTGGTGCCTCTATTTTGAACCTGCTATTTGTGACACGGGAGTCCGATTGTTTGTATACGTAGTATAGGCCACAAGCTAATTCCGACAAATGACTCAAGTCATTTGCAACGGCGGTGGAAATATGAAATATACAACAGGGCACCCACCTGGTGAGAGCCAGGTGTCAAAAATGGGCGAACGGCATTTTGGGGCGGGCTGTTCGAAAGAACAGCCTTTTTATTAAGCCTTTTTGTATGTTTTTGAAACCATGTTGATTATTTCTTCTATAACAATTTTTGGCTTGGCGAGATGGATATGTTCTCCGGCGCCTTCAACTTCAGTGGATGAAGAATACTGAGAAAGAGTCATTACATCCGCCGACAGCTCCTGATAAGCTCTGCCCAGTTGACGAGCCGAATATTCGTTGATGCCTTTTCTGACAAAGTCACGTATTAGTGATTCTCCTGCGGGATACAACACTCTGAGGGGAATTGAGGGGAATTTGCCGGCAGTTTCTATCTCAGCAATGATATTATCCAATTGGGATAATTCATTTTGCATTGTATTGTAATGTTCTGTTTTAGAATAATGCTCAATAATATGCCGCTTATACCGACGATCCAATCGATATCCCCTGAAAGGTGACATCAGACGGTACAATCCCTTGGATGCCCTATACTGCATTTTCTTAGCTGTTTCTATCATATCAGGACATTCATCTATGCCCTTTATGGCATCCATCCATTCCGAATAACTTAAAGGAAAAGGATTGGTAAATAATGCTCCGGATACCCTGGAGGCATGAGTGGCACAATAATATCTGGCATATAGCATTCCGGTGCCGTTGGCGACGATATAAATCGACTTTTTTATCTTTTCAAACTTAAGAATCATGTCGAGTATTTCTGCATAGCCGGATGCTGATATATTCGCACTTTCAGAGATACTCCATCCGTAGCCCGGCCTATCTATGGTTATAACCCTGCATTTCTGAGCCACCTCGTTTTGGATGGTCCACCATTCGGCCTGTGAACTTCCGATGGAATTTATAATTACAACAACCGGACCGCTTTTTCCTTTGATTCGGTAATATATTTTTCTTCCATCACCTGATGCGAACTTTCCTTCCTGAGAAGGCGCATTGAACCACTTAACGCTTCTTATATTTGAGATCAGAATATAAATATATACCGAAAATAACACAAGAATTATAAAAGCAATAAAATAAAATAGACCCCTCATAAATTGTCTCCTTGTATTAACATAATCATGAGACATAAATCGAATTCTATATTATATGCTAACATACTGTCGAAAAGGCTTCAAGAACCAAGTCATGGTCTTAGAATTTCTCGAATAGTGTTCTCAAGAAATTCTATGCGGCCTTCCAGTTCCTGAATACGCTCGTTAAAAGCTTTGTTGTCTTCGACTTCGTTCTCAGTTTTCTGAGACATGAGTGTTCTTATGTTGAAAGGAAAATTCAGTCCGTTTCCGAAAAGCATAGGTGTAAGATCGCATTTAAAAACCCTGTCGTTTTTGTAGTTTGATTGATATCTGCACTTCAGGGAGATATCATGCCCGGTCTTATCAATTCTGATCTCATCGGCTACGCTTTTCATGTCCCGGCTGATTCTGGAAAGAATAAAAGATGACTTCAATGAGCGTACAACATATGGAGTATTGTTAACTAAAATGAGACTGTCGCTGCCCTGACCTGAAGAGCTGTTATATACATCCAGACCTTTGGAAAATTTATTCAGGACGGGATCAAATTTATATATGAGACTAACATCCTGGCCATCGTCCGGGGCAGCAAGAACATATATAAGGCCATCATCTGACATTACTGACTGCAGCTTCAGTGAAGCACTGTAGGGAAACGGTGCGGTAACAGGTTTTGATGCCTTCCCGCCATATATCTTTCTATGGACTAAAAGGTTTATACTCTGGACATCTGTAAGAAAAAAGACGTGAATGTTTACATCATCCGTAGTTACCGCATAACTCTGTCCATCACGGATGATGATGCCCAAAACTTCTGGAAGGATACTTTCAGGTCCTTCGATTTTCTGATATGTAAGTAATTGTTTTCGGTTGTGAGATATAATATAAAAGGCATAGATTGAGCCATCAGCCTCCACAAGGCGGACGTTGTACGGTGAATAGCCTTCTATACGGCTCTCCAGCAAAACCTTAGGTTCCTTTTTCTCTTCGCAGGAATTTATGTACAGAAGTCTGCCTGCATAATCTACATAACAGGTACTTATTACATCATCTGTTTCAAGCAGAGCCGAAAAATCTCCGGTTGCGGTATCCGACAATAAGAAAGGAGGCCCCCATCTGTTATCTTTATCCAGCAGACTCATGTAAAGTCCGTTTTTATACCAGATACAGGTGGTTATACCCATACTGTTTTTTAATATGTATCTTATATTCTCATTTAAGGGCACATCCCACAACCCCTTTTAAAAGAATAGAATAATAAGGTACAGGTCTCCTTATTATTCATATTTATGTCCCGGACTTAATATTACTCTCAGTAACCAATTCATCCAAAAGGCCATATTATGACAATGTGAAGGCAATTATTCTGAAATGGAGGACCGATAAAATGGGCTGTAAAGATCAAGTGGTTCCAGGACTTATATGCGGCGAAGACATATGCAAACTACGGGAAGCCGTATGTGTTCATGTAGAAAAAGTATATGACAATTGCCGCGAAAAAGATTGTGTTGAGGATGCGGTTGTTGATTTTGTAGACAATGTACAGGATCTCATCAATAATGCAATCAAGGTAAAGACAAAAGATGCGGAAGTTGTGGCAGTATTGGCAGATCTTGAAGATGTCCCTTTCAAGAGAGGGTTTTTTACTGTTAATGTACGTTACAAGATTCGTGTAGTATGTGAATTCTGCTACAAGGACGTTACAGGCAACATAGTTAATTCCAGTCCTAAAGTAGGATTCGTATGGTTTTCAAAGACAGTGATTCTCTTCGGATCTGAGGGCAAAGTCAAGATTTTCAAAAGCGTTGACCTGAACCAACCGCTGCCTATGGTATGTGAAGGATGCAATGATGGTTGTGGTGGATTGGTAGAACAGGATAACCTCCCGATTATTAAAGTGGAGGTAGCTGAACCTCTGGTTTTAAATACACGCATTAAGAGAGTGCATGAAAAACACCATCACCATTTTGGATGCGATGATGACAACAGCGATGTGAATGCCATTGTCGGACCGCAGAGAAGAGTTGTTGTAACTCTTGGCATTTTCTCAATTATTAAACTTGTACGCCTTGTTCAGTTGTTGATTCCTGCCTTTAATTTCTGCTATCCCAACAAGGAATGCATTGCATCCACCGATGAGAATCCTTGCGATATCTTTGACAGCATCGAATTCCCGTTGGATCAGTTCTTCCCTCCTCAAAAGTTTGATTTTCCGGGTGCGGAAGAAAATAAATGCTGACAGGAAGGGCGAAAGTCCTTCCTTTGTTATTTTTTAAATATTTTTTAGCTGAAGTTGCAAATATTGCATAAATCAAAAACAAAATGTAGAATAGTATATAATATATATATAATAATAACAATAGCAGGAAGGTACATAGGGAAAATGCGTAAAGTGATGGGGTTTTTGGCACCAATAACAGTTATATTGGTTGCTTGGACGCTGGCAGTTAAAGCGGAATCTTTCAGCGATGTTACCCGGTCCCTGATAGCGGTTATTCCTTATGTAATAGCTTTGTTGGCCATCTTTATGAGCATCTGGTATCAAAACAGCAATTCTTTTTTTCTGGTCTGTTTTATTCTGGTTTCATATATATTCATTAGCATGTCCCAGAAACATCTTCCTATGCTGGTGGAAGCCGTAACCATGCTAAGCGTGCTTTTACCGGTAAATACCGTTTGGCTAAGTTTCTCGAAAGAAAGAGGCATTTTCAGCACCTACGGCCGGAACAAAGCTCTGGTTATTATAGCTCAGCTTATATGGGTTTTTATCAATATAAGGATGGAATCAAATGTTCCCAATAACCAGGGCATTGACCAGTTCTATATAGGCATAAAAGTTCCTGTGCTGATTTTGTATATTCTGGCGGTTGGCCTTCTTCTGTCATGTTATATTATTAAGAACCGATATATGGATCTGATTTATGTTTCTGTTCTTATTAATTCAATAATAATCTTTTACTTCTCCAACAGGATTGAGTTGACCGCAATCTTTATTTCTGCTATTTTTGTTATCATAGTTATAGCTATGTTCGATGTGTCGTATTCTTTGGCGTTTTATGATACGCTAACCGGGGTATTATCAAGAAGAGCCCTCGAACAGGAGCTGCTGAAACTTGGCGGAAGAAAATATACCATTGCCATGGTTGATTTGGATTATTTTAAAAAAATAAATGACAGCTATGGGCACGATATAGGTGATGAGGTTTTAAAAATGGTGGCGTCCATTCTCAGTAAAACCTTAAGCAAAGCCAAAGTATTTCGTTATGGCGGCGAAGAGTTTGTTGTACTTTTCGCCGGAAAAGGCTATAATGATGTAATAAGCCAGTTAGAACTGGTGCGCAGGACAATTGAGAAAAGGCCGTTTATCATCAGATCAGATAACAGGCCGGCCGAAAAACCCGATGAACCTGCCAAATATTCAAAGAGTAAGGGAAAAGGAAAGATAAACATTACGGTAAGTATAGGATTAGCTCAAAAGACTGATTTGTTAAAAACCAGTTACGACGTTATAAAAAAAGCAGATGAAGCGCTATATAAATCAAAAGAATGTGGTAGAAACCGTATAACGTGTGCTTGATTAAAATGGGAGGATACCGATGAATACCGTTCTTCAAAGCATTATCGAAAGCGAGAAAGAGGCTTCAAAACTGGAGAATGATGCAAAACAGCAGGCTATGCAGATATTGACCGATGCCAGACAAAAGGCCTCCAAAATATTGGAAAACTCCTTGCTTGAGGGGGAGGCTTTATCTGAGGAGTTACTTCAAAAAGCCAGGAAAGAAGCCGAAGAAGAATCAAAATTGCAGGCTGAATCCAAGAATAAAGCCCTGGAGCAAATAAGGCTGCAAGCCAAAGAAAGGCTTGATAAGGCAATAGATTATATAGCGGAAAGGATTGTGAATCAGTCGTGGCATTTGTAAAAATGAACAAGATTACTGTACTGGGGCTTGCTGAGGAACGTTCCGCTTTATTGAAAGCACTGTTGAAATTCGGAGTTTTGGAAATTGATCAGGAAGAACCGGATGAGAGTCTTGGTAATAGCGCATACAATCTTAATGTTATTTCGGACTTGGCCAAAATAGATGAGAATATATCACAACTGGACAGGGCAATTGATATATTGAGCCGTTATGCCCCGGTAAAAAAGCCTTTTCTGTCTGCCAGACGTGTTATATCCGAAGCTGAATATAATGAGAGAATTGACAGAAAAGACGAGATTATGGGCTATGCGGCTCAAATTAACAGTATCCATGACGATTTAGCAAGATTAACAAGCGAAGAGAATAATCTAAAGAATAAGCTGGATTCAATTGAGCCCTGGATTAGCCTTGACATGCCTCTGGAGCTTACAAATACAAGTCATACATTTATACAACTGGGCAGCTTGCCAGGAAGAGCGGATTTAAAAAAATTCGAGGAACAACTGAAAGCTGAGTTCCCGGAATCAGAGCTGATTATAGCCAGTAGCGATAAAGACATTCATTATGCGGTTATTATAGGATTGAAGACTTCTGAGTCAGATATAACAGAATATTTGAGAGGCTGGGGATGGAACCGCATTACAGTCTTTGAAGGTCATGGAACTGCATATGAAAGAAAAGAAAAGCTAAAGGCTGAACTGAAGAGTCTGGAAAAAGAACGGGAGGACAAAAAGGCTCTGATTATTGATTTTTCAACAAAAAGAGAGGATCTGGAAATTCTTTCGGATGCGTTTCAGGCTGAGAAAACCCGAATTGAGGCCAAAAGTCGTTTGCTTTCCACAGATAAAACATTTATGTTAAAGGGCTGGCTTCCTGCGGAACATTCTGCAAAGGTTGAAGAATATATAAACAAGCATTTCTACTGTGCCGTGAGCATAGAAGAACCGGCCCAAGACGAAGAGTACCCGGTTTTGTTCAAAAACGGGCCCATCATTGAGGCAATCAATCCGGTTATTGAAATGTATGGTATGCCATCAAGCCGTGAGATAGATCCAAGAGCCATTACTTTGCCTTTCTATATTTTTATGTTTGGGCTTATGCTGGGAGATGGCGGATATGGATTATTGATCGCTCTGGCTACAGGTTTTGCTTTGAAAAAATTCCGTATGGAAGATAAAACAAGGCAATTTATAAAGCTTTTGTTTTTCTGCGGCCTGTCCACCATATTTGCCGGATTCCTTTTTGGCAGTTGGTTTGGCATAGCATCCCTGACCAAAACAGCTTTATGGATTGTCCCTACTGAGCAGACGGAGCTTATGATGAGTTATTCTATTTTAATAGGAATAATTCATATGTTCACAGGTTTGATTATGAAGGGACTTAATCTTATAAGAAAAGGGCAGGTTTTCGATGCTATCTGTGATGCTTTCTTTGTGATTATAATGTACAGCGGCTTTATAATGAGCCTCTTACCATTTGCTCCAGGCTTGACTATTTCAAACGACAGTCCGATTGTAAAGGCAGGCAATAAAGTTTTCCTGATTGGTGTTGCTTTGGTTCTTGTGACCGGCGGCAGAAATTCTAAAAATATATTTGGAAAGATCTTTGGAGGTCTGCCAGGGCTTTATGATATAGTAAGTTTTTTCAGCGATTGTCTTTCATATACAAGAATACTTGCCTTGGGTCTTGCCTCAGCAATTATCGGTGATATAGTAAATACTTTGGCAACATCTTTTGGCGGCAATGTTGTTGTAAGAGTTATACTATCCACTGTAATACTCATTTTCGCACATGCTTTAAATATTGGACTGAATGCATTGGGGGCATATGTCCATTCCTGCAGACTTCAGTTTCTGGAGTTCTTCGGAAAATTCCTGGAAGGTGGTGGAGTGGCGTTCGAACCGTATAAAGCCAAAACGAAGTATATTGTAGTAGATTATGAATCAGCAGCGCTTCTAAATTCCGGGTCAAAAACTGGGATATTATAATTAAATCAACTAATATTATCAGGAGGAAATCATTATGGACTTAAAATTTGTCGACTTATTTTTAAACCCGAAAGTATGGGGACTTTTAGGCGCAGTTATCGCATTTATGGTTGCAGCTCTGGGCTCGTCTAAAGCTTGTGGTACAGCAGGACAGGCAGCTGCAGGTGTTGTTACGGAAGAACCCAGCAGATTTGCTGCAACGATGATTCTGCAGGCACTCCCTGCAACCCAGGCAATCTATGGATTTGTAATTGCGTTCATGATAGTAAATAAAATACCGGCTACTGAAACTCTTGAAACCGGTCTTGCACTTTTGGCAACAGGTCTACCGGTTGGTATTGTAGGATATATTTCGGCTATATGGCAGGGCAAAGTCGCCACAGCAGGTATACATCTGGTTGCCAAGAGACCGGAGGCGCTTGGTAATGCAATCATTTATGCCCTTATGGTTGAGATGTTTGCTATATTGAGTCTCGTTGTTTCCATTCTTATGTTGAATCAAATATAAATTAAAAGGGGCTTAAAAAATGAATGGAGCCGAAAAAATAAAGGAAAGAATACTGGAAGATGCTAAAAAGCTGCATGATAAGATTCTTGATGAAGCCAACGCGCAAGCGAGGAGTATTATTTCCGAGGCTGAGAAAGAGGCTTTTCAGAAGTTGACTTTAATGACCGAAAAAGCCAAGGAAGAAGCAGTGCTTATTAAGCAGCGATATAAGGCAGCTGAAAGTATGGAAGAAAGAAAAAATATGCTTAAAGTACGTCAGGAGTGCATTGATGAGGCTTTTGACGCGGCATTAAGAAAACTGTCCGATATGCCGGATGATAAATATGGGCTCTTTATTGAAGGCATTATCCTTAATAATGTAAAAAACGAGGACGGGATAATAGTTTTCAACGATAGAGACAAAAAGCGATTGGGTGAAAAGTTCATTTCTGAGATAAATAGGAAACTCAAGAGAAAAGGCATGTCGGCTGTGTTGAGCTTGGCGAAGGATTCCCTGGATGCTTCCGGTGGTTTTGTTCTTCGCTACGGTGAACTAGAAATTAATTGTACCTTGGAGATTATATTAGACATGCAAAGACCAAACATGGAAACCGAGGTAGCCAAGATATTGTTTAATGAGCAGTAAAGGAGTTAATATGGCCAGGATCAAAGAAGAAGCTTATGCTTATGCTACAGCCCGAATACGCGTGAGAGAATCAAAGCTTTTGCCTTTGAGCAGATTGGAGCGGCTTTTTGATACTGCCAATTCTGCTGACGCTATAAAGATTTTGACTGAAGCCGGTTATTCCGGACAGAACCAAAACAGCGGCAAAGAGGGTACTTTTGATGTAGAAAAGCTTCTTTCCACAGAGCTTAAAAAGGCCTATGACTTTATTGAGGAAATCATTCCCGACCCGCTGGTTATTAATATTTTTAAGAAGAAGTATGATTATCTGAATGCCAAACTCATATTAAAGGCAGAGTATTTAAAAATCAATGTTAAAGAGGCTCTGTCCGAATTGGGTACCATTGAACCGGTAAAGCTTCTTAACATGATGGCTGCAAGAAAATTCGAAGGTGTTTCCGAAATATTCGGTCAGGCTGTTAAAGCAGCCGAAGAAGCCTTTAATAAAACAGGGGATCCCCAGCTTATCGACTTTATTCTGGATAACGCATCTTATGCCGAAATGTTGGCTGATGCGGAAAAGATAGAAGATCCCGCATTGGTAAAGCTGATGAATATGCTTATTGATACCGCCAATATCAGGATATTTGTAAGGTCAAAGCTGCTTAAAAAACCTGAGGATTTCATAAGAAAGGCCTGGATAAAAAACGGAAACTTTAAAGAGGAAATATTTGAAGAAATGGTGAACGCAGGACTTGATAAGCTTTTTCCAGTACTTAAAGATATAGGTTATGAAAAGCTCGCAGTAGAGCTGAAAAAAGCTGTCGACAATGAGAATGGCATATCAGGGATTGAAAAGATATTGGATGATTTTATCATGCTTTATTTATTAAAAGAAAGCAAATATGTGGTGGCGGGTGTAATGCCTGTTATCGGGTATTTGTTTTTCAAGGAGACTGAGATTAAAAATGCCCGGCTGATAATAACAGGTTTGAATAATAAAGTTTCAAGGGAAACCATTAAGGAAAGGTTGAGGTTGGGTTATGCATAAGATTGCGGTCATAGGTGATAAAGACAGTATCCTGGGATTTAAAGCAATTGGGTTTGACATATATCCCACCGGAGAAAATGAAGAGACTGTAAGCATACTTGAACGTCTCGTAGCGGATGGGTATGCCCTAATTTATATAACAGAGGATAAAGCTTATGGTATTATGGATGAAATATCCAAATACAGAAGCAGTTACTTTCCCGCAATCATTCTTATACCCGGCAGCAAGGGATCACTTGGGATCGGAAAGAAATTTGTTAAGGAAAGTATTGAGAAGGCGGTTGGCGCTGATATTTTAGCTCAGGATAACTAAAGTTGACAAAATTCATATCCGGGTTTTCCGGATCTTTGAAAGGAATGGAATGATGATGAATCAAGGCAGAATCGTCAAAGTGTCAGGACCTTTGGTTGTGGCGGAAAACATGCGTAACTGCAACATGCTGGACGTTGTGCATGTATCAAATATGAAATTAATAGGAGAGATTCTGGAGATCCATGAGGACAAGGCCTTCATTCAGGTTTATGAAGAAACTTCAGGTTTGGGCCCGGGAGAGCCTGTAGTATCTACGAATGCTCCGCTGAGTGTGGAATTGGGCCCCGGCCTTATAGAGAATATTTTTGACGGTATCCAAAGACCGTTGGCAGCTATGCGTGCCGTTTCGGGAGATAACATCACCCGCGGTGTTAAGGTGCAGGCATTAAGCAGGGAAAAGAAATGGGATTTCGTTCCGGTTGTCAAACAGGGAGATCAGGTTCAGGCCGGTGATATTATCGGAACAGTTCAGGAAAATGAGATCTTTGAACATCGTATTATGGTACCTTATGGAATTGAGGGAACAATTGAATCGATTGAAAAAGGTAGTTTTACCATTGATACCCCTGTGGCAAAGGTTAAGACAAAGAACGGCGAAACTGTTGAACTGACTATGATGCAAAAATGGCCTGTCCGAAAAGAAAGACCATATAGGGAGAAGCTTTCTCCAACCGAACCGCTTATTACCGGACAAAGAATAATTGATACTCTTTTCCCCATTGCGTCAGGCGGAGTAGCTGCTATTCCCGGACCTTTCGGCAGTGGAAAGACGGTTGTACAACATCAACTGGCTAAATGGGCGGAGGCTGATATAGTTGTATATATAGGCTGCGGTGAGCGTGGCAATGAGATGACCGACGTTCTTATGGAATTCCCTGAACTGAAGGATCCTAAAACAGGTTATCCTCTTATGAAGAGAACGGTTCTTATAGCAAATACGTCGGACATGCCTGTTGCGGCGCGTGAGGCGTCGATTTATACAGGAATAACAATTGCCGAATATTTCAGAGATATGGGATATACGGTAGCTCTAATGGCTGACTCCACCTCCCGTTGGGCTGAGGCTCTGCGTGAAATGTCAGGTCGACTTGAGGAAATGCCTGGTGAAGAAGGTTATCCCGCATATCTGGCTTCGCGTCTTTCCCAGTTCTATGAAAGAGCAGGCAAGGTAAAGACACTGGGGTCTGCAGAAAGGATAGGGGCAATCAGTGCAATCGGTGCCGTATCACCTCCGGGCGGAGATTTATCAGAGCCTGTTACACAAGCCACATTAAGAATTGTGAAGGTATTCTGGGGCCTTGATTATAATCTGTCTTATAAGAGGCACTTCCCGGCTATAAACTGGCTTCAGAGTTATTCCTTATACGTGGATAAACTTGCCGACTGGTACCGTGAGCATATTTCAAGGGACTGGAACAAGTACAGAAATGAAATGATGCGTATTCTTCAGGAGGAAGCAGAGCTTCAGGAAATCGTACAACTGGTAGGTATAGATTCCCTGTCAGCTACCGACCGGGTTACAATGGAGGCGGCAAGATCCATCCGTGAAGACTATCTGCAGCAAAACGCCTTTAATGAGGTAGATACCTATACAACTCTTGAAAAGCAATTCAGGATGCTAAAGATTATCCTGGCGTTTTATGAAAAATCTCAGGAAGCAGTTAAAAAAGGCGTAGATATCAATAGCCTCTTTAAAATGCCTGTAAGGGAAAAAATAAGCAGAATGAAATATATACCGGAGACAGAGGGAGACAAGTCCTTTGACGAAATAGAGGATGAGCTTTTCAAACAGATTGAGTCTCTTATTGGCGGCTAAGACAGGCAAAACTGCCACAGGTTAATCCTGCCCCATAAGAAAGGAGAAAGGCATAATGCTTAAAGAATATCGATCTATTGCTGAAGTTGCCGGACCATTGATGCTGGTTCGAAATGTAGAAGGTGTTACTTATAACGAATTAGGTGAGATAGAACTCGCAAATGGCGAAATCAGGCGCTGCAGAGTTTTGGAAGTAGATGGGAATACCGCGTTGGTGCAGCTCTTTGAAAATGCCGTAGGCATAAATCTTTCCAGCAGCAAGGTACGTTTTCTCGGCCGTAATCTGGAACTTCCCGTATCTATGGATATGCTGGGAAGAGTATTTGACGGTCTGGGAAAACCTATCGACGGCGGACCGGCAATTATTCCAGATAAAAGGGCTGATGTCAACGGCCTGCCGATGAATCCGACTGCAAGAGATTACCCAAACGAGTTTATTCAAACCGGTATTTCCGCAATAGACGGGTTGAATACTCTTGTAAGGGGACAAAAGCTGCCTATATTCTCTGCCTCGGGTTTGCCACATGCGGATTTGGCAGCGCAAATAGCACGTCAGGCAAAGGTATTGGGAACCGACAGCAAATTTGCGGTTGTATTTGCGGCCGTGGGCATTACCTTTGAGGAAGCCGATTTCTTTATCAACGATTTCAAGAAAACCGGCGCCATAGAAAGAGCGGTCCTTTTCATGAATCTTGCAAATGATCCGGCGGTTGAACGTATTGCTACGCCGCGTATGGCTTTGACTGCTGCTGAGTATCTGGCGTTTGAAAAGGATATGCACGTCCTTGTTATTATAACCGATATTACAAACTACGCGGAAGCTCTCCGTGAGGTATCCGCCGCCCGTAAAGAAGTTCCCGGACGCCGCGGTTATCCCGGATATCTATATACCGACCTGGCTACCCTGTATGAACGTGCAGGACGCATCAGGGGCAAGAAAGGTTCAATAACGCTGATTCCGATACTCACCATGCCGGAGGATGATAAAACCCATCCTATCCCTGACCTGACAGGATATATTACCGAAGGTCAGATAATACTGAGCCGTGAGCTTCATAAAAAAGGACTGACACCTCCGATAGACGTGTTGCCTTCGCTTTCCCGTCTTAAAGATAAAGGTATAGGAGTTGGAAAAACACGTGAGGATCATGCCGATACGATGAACCAGTTGTTTGCCGCTTATGCAAGAGGTAAAGAAAGCAAGGAATTAGCGGCGATTCTGGGTGAGGCGGCCCTGACGGATATTGATAAATTGTACGCAAAATTTTCCGATGAATTTGAAAAGCGTTACGTATCACAGGGCTATGAAACAGACCGCAGTATCGAGGAAACATTAAATTTAGGGTGGGAGCTCTTATCCATTCTGCCCAAATCGGAGCTTAAACGTATAAAGACATCACTGATTGAAAAGTATTATCCGGATAAAAATGAATAGACAGGTGGCGGTGGTAGAGAGGGCGGAGATTTTACCTCCTTCCTACTGCTTCCTGCCTCAAATATTTGATATATGCCGTAAATTAAAGCACTAAACAGGCATAAATTGAAAAATTATATTAAGGAGTATATTATGGCAAGGCTTAATGTAAATCCTACCCGTATGGTGCTGACAAATCTTAAAAGGAAACTTAGAACAGCAAAACGGGGCCATAAGTTATTGAAAGACAAGCGGGACGAGCTGATGAAAAAGTTTCTGGCCATTGTCAGAGAGAACAGGAGCGAACGTGAGTTAGTTGAGAAAATGCTCAAGGATGTTTATTCCCGGTTCATTATGGCCCGGGCTTTAATGAGTGATACGCATTTGGAAGAAGCTTTGATTTTCCCTAAGCAGAAGGTTGCTTTGAAAGCCTCGTCAAAAAACATCATGAGTGTTGAAGTTCCTGTATTTGAGTTTTCTACTGAAGGCCAGACAGGGGATGATATTTTCCCATATGGCTTTGCCACAACATCAGGTGAACTGGACGACGCCATGATAGCTCTGCAGAAGGTCACGCCACATTTATTGAGACTGGCTGAACTTGAAAAGACCGCACAGCTTTTGGCAGATGAAATAGAAAAAACCCGCCGGAGGGTTAACGCGCTTGAATATGTAATGATTCCAAATATTGAGGAAACCATAAAGTATATCGTAATGAAACTTGACGAGAATGAACGGGGTAATCTGACCCGCCTCATGAAGGTCAAGGACATGATGCTCGAGGAGGCCCATCATTATAAAGAGAAGATGATAAACGGGTCTGAGACATGATTAGACCCCAGAACCCTGGTAAAATGATAAAATCTTAAATGAGACTGATAAGTTTGATAATCCGTATACATATGAAGAATTTATATATCACGCAAAGAATTCACTTACCGTGTTTAAACCTTCGGAAATACCTAAAGGCGAAGAGGATCTTGAGAATATTGGCAAAACAGCAAGCTTAATTTCCAGTATAGTATTTAAGAATTTAAATAACGGTAAAGAAAGGATTTATAAAGGAGAAAGTGTACACTGGGAGGGAACCTATACCTATAAGTATTACGAGCATTGGTACCAAGATGAAGATGGATCTCATAACCAAAGTTATCAAGAGTATCTCCCTGTAATCAAGTATAAGAAGACAGATATAGATAGTGTAGGCCCTATTACTTTTGAATATGAAGCTGGTACCGGCAGTGGCAAAGGAGACGGCTTAACTCTTGATAAAGATGCCTGTGTAAAGCTTTGGGGCGGCAGTAGCAATGGCAGTATACTAAGAGAAGACGAAGAGGTTCGGTTCACTGTTAAATGGGGTGATAAAGAAGAAACTATTGTGTTAAAAGCACAATAACGTTAATTCTAAGATCTTAAAATTTCGAAATATTCTTGATGATACACATAGAGCAAAATTGAAAGGTCAGTTAAGATAATAAATTAAGCTGTATTTGAAAGTAAAGAACAAGGGAAAAGAATGGCTGTCCATACAGGACAGCCATTTATATAAGATTTATTTAATTAAAGAGTCTTGACGTATTCGCCGATTTTTCTATCCATATTCATTATATGTTGAGTAAGCCAGTTAAGGATCATTTTGTTTGCATTAATAATCAACAAAATGTTTCCGCCCGATTCGTTATAATCTTTCTTTAACTTTGCCAGATCAGCAATAAAAGAAGCATGCGCTTTTCTTTGGGCATCAATCTGAGGATATTTTATTTTTTCCATATATTTTTCTTCATCTTTAAAATGTTTTTTTGTATAGTCGTCCAGAAAATCAAACAATTCCATTATAAATTCTTTAGCCTTTCCTTCCTGGCCGGCTTTAAACAACTGATCCGCTTTTTCAAACCATAATTTGTGTTGTTCATCGATTAAGTCAATACCGACTGATAAGTCCGGAGTCCATACTATAGCCATACTTAAGCCTCCCTTAATTGTTACTTACTAAATTATAATGTTTTTTTAAAATTAATTCAATAAATCGATAAAATTCGACAACACCAGTTTATATCAGGAGATAAAGAGCAGGGGGGTTACCTGTAATTGATAAATTGAAAAAAGCATAAATACGGACCTAAAATTATTTTAATCAGCAACGGAAACGTATAATAAAACCACAGAACATATATTTAATATGCCCTGTGGTTGGTTTATGTTCAGGCACTAAGTACGATTAAAATTTCCTGCTTGAGCCTCCGTGGGTGCGGCCGGAAGAGGATGTGTGGGTGCTGGAGCCCGAGGAGTCTTTTGGTTTTCGTCTCCTGTCAATTTTACTATAAAGGAAAAGATCCCTGCTGAATTTAATATTAAAGCTGCCGTGTTTTACGTAACTTGTAGCCTCAGGCTGATAACGGACACTCTTAAGCTTGCTCTTCATTATTCCGGTAATTATTAAGGCAAATATCACACCTATAACAAGAGAAACGATCAGGCGTTTTCCCGAAAGGAAAGGTGTGCCGGCTCTTGCCTCTGCAAGTATTTCGCCGCATAGGTCCGCAAAGGTGGAAAAAGCTTTATTGTAATCTCCATTGCTCAGATACGGCAAAAACTTATCGTACATATAATCCTGTTTTGCATCGGTGAAAGCCCTGATTGCGAAACCATGCGTTGAAATGGCTACATCCCGGTCTCTCATACTTACAAGCAGCAGGATACCGTCATCATTTTCGCCATATCCGTAGCCGTTGTAATCGAAGAAGTCATCGGCATATTCGGTGGAGGTTTTACTGTCAAGAGAATTTACCGTTACTATTGCAACCTCACATTCATATTCCTCGCTGATTCTTTCCAGTTCGGAATTCAGGGATTTTTCTTCACTGTTTGTAAGAAGATCTGCATCATCTACCAATAGCGGCAGTTCTCTGTCACTGGAAGCGAACACTGGTACAAGTGAGGCGATACAGAAGATAATAGTTAAAACGATTAGTAGATTTCTTTTTCTCATATTTTCGCCTCCCTTATAACAAGTTCAGTAAGAATAGAATCAGATATGCAACTGCACCGAAAGCAGCGGTTAAACCGCCCAGCCATTTCCAATATGCCGCTTTATCCATGGGCAAGTCGCCCACAAATTTTCCGGTCTGTCCGTTCATTGCGAAGGTGTATCTTTGGTTATTCCAAATAGTATTAAGCAGCCAGACCGGATACAGCGCATATTTTGCAGTGCCGTTTCGTAAACGTATATTGGTGCTCTCTGGTATAACAGTTGTATATCCGGATACGGTTGAGGCAAAGAGTTGTTCAGTACTATGTCTGATACGTTCATTCGCGCGGTCAATGCTTTCATCGGCCTTAACATCGTACTTGTCTGCCAGATATCCGGCCAGATAGGCTGTCTGGAAATCTACTGCTTCCGAAAAATTGTATGGCTCGATTGATTCCATTAAATCATCAGGCATTTTTGTGGAACCGTCCACAGGGACTCTTTCAAAGCCGATACTGCCGCTGCGCAGGATTGAAAAATAGCTGGTCTGAATATAATCATATTCGCTGTCACTCCAGGTGCGGACTTTTGTTGCCCTGTAACGGATATTTGCATCCGCGTCGGCGTCAAACAGCCAAAATGGCACATAAATGCCTTTAATTTCTTCGATCCTGTTTTCGTCTTTGAATATCTTCGGCAGGAGCCTTTTGCCCTGCAAATGTTTCATAAGTCCCTCTTTAGCGGCTTTTTTGTCCAGCTTAAACGGAATTACATAATCCGGGCATAAAACGCCGGCCAGTTTGCCCACCATAATTACCGGGTTATTGCAAAATGGGCAGCTTGTTGCGGCTGTATTTTCATCGGCGACGATCTCGCCTCCGCAGGATTTGCATATATATGAATTGATCTTTGAAGCTTCGCTTTCATTCCATTGGCTTCCAGCCTTAGTTTCCCACTTCATCTCATCGGGCTGGTCATTTTTTATAGCCTCATCGTATGCCTTGAGGCTATCCATATCTAATTCGGTATCGCAGTAAGGGCACTTGACTTTTTGAAGCCTGCTGTCAAAACCGACGGCTCCGCCACAGGCAGGACACTTGAATTCAAGCAGTTCCAGAATAATCACATCCAATCTGTTTATGTTATAACTTTATCCGGGGACTATTTTGTCTAAATTTCTGTTACACTTTATCGCTGTCATTGAATGGATCACCGCATTCAGGGCAGAATTTAGGTGGCTGAGCGGGGTTTTTGGGTTCCCATCCGCATTTGTTGCAACGATAACGAACAGTACCCGATGGCGACGGTTTGCCGCAATTGTAACAGAATTTGCCTGTGTTGACGGTTCCGCATTCGCATGTCCACTGGTAAGGAGATGTCGGCCTGGGTTTAGCGCAGTTGGTACAGAAGTTTCCGGAATTCTGAGTACCGCATGCGCATGTCCACAATTTTGCGCTGCCAATGGAAGAAGCGTTGGAAGAGGTTTGCTGCGGTTGCTGCTGCCCCATGGCAAAAAGGCTTTGTGCGTTCATGCCGCCTGCCTGCTGAGCCATGCCCAATCCCATAAAACCTGTCATGGCTCCGGCCGTGTTTGATGCAGCTGCTTTCATGGCGTCTGCCTGGGCGCCGGCCAGTGTAGCCGCAGCCATAGTCGGATTTTGCAGCATAGCGATACGCTGTGCTTCTTTTATCATTTCACTGTCCTTATCAGGAAGAGTGATGGAATTGAGTGCGACCGATACTACTGAGATACCTCTTAAGTTCAGCCATTTCTTTGTTAGAGCTTCATTCATGGCCTGGGCCAGTTCTTCGGCATGAGCCGGGAGGGCATAAGGCCTTATTTCAAGGTCTGAAATTTTTGCAAATGCAGGCTGAAGCGCTGAAATAAACTCAGATTTCAATTGGCTGTCGATCTCTTCACGGGTGAATTCGGATTCTACGTTTCCGCATACATTTGTATAGAACAGTAACGGATCTACAATTTTGTATGAGTATATGCCGGAACAGCGGACCGATGTATCCACGTCCAGATTTATTTTACGGTCAACAACACGGAAAGGAATGGGATTTGGCGTACCAAATTTATTATCGACTATTTCCTTTGTGTTGATGTAGTATACACGCTGATCTTTTCCGGGATCTCCGCCGTAGGTAAACCTTTTGCCTATAGCTCTGAAAGTTTCAATAATGCTTTCTTTCAGATTTCCGGAAAATATGCTTGGCTCGCTTGAAGCATCATATGTATATTCACCCGGCACAGCGCAAACATCAACTATTCGTCCCTGTTCAACTATGATCATACATTGACCGTCTGCCACGGCAATGCCTGATCCATTGGAAATGATGTTATCGGTAGCCTTGACATTTGAAGAACGCCCGGTAACACGTTTTTTGCCTTTGGTTACCAATACTTCCTTTGGCATTGCCTCACAATAAAAGAACTCCTTCCATTGATCAGCCAGTACTCCGCCTGCCGCACCGACAGCAGCTCTTATAAGTCCCATAATAAATCTCCTTTCAATAATATGATTTATCGGTAATATCAAAATAATAGTGTTTCAATATTACTATAACTATAAATATTAATTATTCTCCCATTCCCGGAAGGCAGGCAGGGTCCACTATCCAAAGAGGAGGTGATATCCTCCTCCTGTGTTTCTTTCGCCCGGGATCTGAGTAATTGTATATGAATCCAGTATATATCTAAATCAATCATTTGTAGAGTGGTAAAAAACTATTTGTAGAGTGGTAAAAAACTATTTATTATAGATTCACTACTTTTTAAGAGAGCCTAATATTCCTCTTATTAATGTTCTTCCCAATTCACGGCCTATTGCTGTTACGGCAGAATTTGCGGCCTTTTCTATCATTGATGTTTTTGGCCTTCCGGGTGATTTACGCTGCTGTTTTCCCTTTTGGGCCGATTCTTTCTCTTTCCGGGTCCTTTCCTGCTCTTTGAGGGCTCTGGCCTGCAATATCTCGTAAGCCGATTCCCGGTCTATGGCAGTGTCATATTTCTCGCCTAAAGATGAGTTATTGATAATTCCTCTTCTTGTCAACTCGTCCAAAGTACCCAGTGAGCTCTGTGGAGGAAGAATATATGCCCTTTGGACGATTGATGGACTGCCGTCGGCGTCAAGACAGGAGATCAATGCTTCACCTGTCGCAAGTTTAGTGATGGCTTCTTCGGTGCTGAATTTCGGATTGGGGCGGAAAGCATCGGCAGCTGCCTTTACTTTTTTTTGTTCCGAAGGGGTATATGCTCTTAAAGCATGTTGAATTTTGTTTCCCAATTGTCCCAAAATATCCTGTGGCAGATCGGCTGGATTTTGAGTAATAAAGAAAATGCCGACACCTTTTGAACGTATTAAGCGTACTACCTGTTCAATTTTATTGAGGAGGATCTTTGGAGCGTCTTCAAACAATAAATGGGCTTCATCAAAGAAAAAGACCATCTTTGGTTTTTCAAGATCACCTGCCTCAGGAAGTGTTTCAAACAACTCCGAAAGCATCCATAGCAAGAAGGTGGAGTAAAGAAGCGGGGAATCGAACAGACGGACACTATGAAGAATATTTATATAACCACGCCCATCGGGAGTTTTCTGCATCCAGTCCCTGATATCTAAAGCCGGTTCTCCGAAAAAGACGTTGCCGCCCTGATCTTCCAATGCGATAAGGCTTCTCATAATTGCACCGATACTTTGTGGTGAAATATTCCCATATTTCATGGAAAGTTCTTTGGCATTATCGCCCACATACCTTATCATTTCCCGTAAATCCTTGATGTCCAGCAGTAACAGACCTTGCTCATCGGCGATTCGGAAAGCAATGTTTAAAATGCCTGACTGAGTTTCATTCAAATTAAGCAGCCTTGACAGCAGCAATGAACCCATCTCTGAAATGGTTGTACGCAGCGAATGTCCGTTTTCACCAAAAACATCCCAGAACCTTACAGGAAAAGATTTGAATTCAAATGACTGTATTCCCAGCATTGACAGTCTTTCCTGAATTGCCGGCGAATCGGTACCTTTTGCTGCCAGACCAGCAAGATCACCTTTGACATCTGCCATGAACACAGGTACGCCCATGTCACTGAATGATTCGGCTAATACTTTCAGAGTTACTGTTTTACCGGTACCGGTTGCGCCTGCAATTAAACCGTGCCGATTGGCCATTTTTGGAAGGAGATAAACAGGATTCTCGTTTTGTGCAAGCCATATCGCATCATTAATAAACATCATGACACTCTCCCTGATTTTTGATTATTCATTTGATTATAGCATTAAAGTAAGCAGGTGAATCTGTTAAAGTAATTATAACAAGTGAATCGGTTAAACTAATTATAAACTATTAAGAAAATGCATGTCAAAAAAACCATATGGGGTATAAAATCAGATCCCTTACAGCACTTTTATTTCTATCCAAAGCTTCAGGATTTCAGATAGCATCAGCTTATTTACATATAATTGAATTTCCTTCCCGTTCATCCTCAGGATTCTTTTGTCGATAATAAGGGTTATGATATCCGGATCTATACTTTTAATCTCGTTGCCTAATAAAACATTGTATTTTTCCTTTACTGTTTTTTCGATATGCATGAATTCCAGGTCATCAATATCATTTTCGTTATATATCAATATAACGTCTATCTCTTTCAAAACATATTTTTTTGAATTGATTGATTTTTCCAAACTTTCAAGCTTAGCGTCTTTTTCCATGATAGTGTTTTCGAGAGCTGCAATCCTTTCGTAGAAAGTATCTATTTTATAGCTTATCAGCGCAGAAGCCAGAATACTTCCGGTGAGTATTCCGGTTATCAGTCCTGCATAGAAATTTAAAAAATACTTATTGGCTTTGGCTTTTATTCTGTGCCGTGCCATAATACGCCACACCTGTGTATCAGCCTAATAAAAAGGTATCCGGTATTTGCACCCAGAATTGCGGTCAGAACATAAACTGCCTGTTTTAATATTGTTTTGATTTCTCCCTGAAACAAACCTTTTTCAATAACTGCAAATGAAGAAAAAGTACCCCCAAGGGCAACAGCCATTGCCCAAATTTTTATGGATCTTGCCAGGTCAAGCATGGCTTTCAGAGGAGGATGATCGGTAATGATGGCTCCTATTCCGGCAAAAAAGCTTGCTCCGACTATCACTCCAAAAGCTATCAGAAAATTGTTTATCAGATTAGATAAAAAGTCGGACAATTCGTTCACCGCCTTATTGAAGAGTATGATAAAAGAAGCATACTTATTCCGAAGCTGTAAGAAAATACATTTGATCGTTATACTTGATTTCGCACCGGATCGTGTTATTATATCAGAGGTCTTATAAAATTATAATCAGCACAACAGAAATTGGAGGACATTTATAAACATGGCATTATATAAATACGATATACATGTACATACAAAAGAGGTAAGCTCCTGCGGCAAAGTACCGGCCATTGAGGTGGTGAAACTGTATAAGGATGCCGGATATCACGGCATAGTTATTACCGATCACTACTTTGCTTCTTTTTTTATTAATTTAGACAACCTAACCTGGGATGAAAAGATAGATTGCTACCTGAAAGGCTATAATAAAGCTTTTGAGATTGGAAAGAAGATAGGGTTGAAAGTCATACTCGGCATGGAACTAAGATTTATTGAGAATGCAAATGATTATTTGGTTTATGGGTTCGATGAGAAATTCTTAAGAAATAATAAAGAACTCTACAATTTGAATCTTAAAGAATTCAGGGAACTGACAAAAGATCAAGACATTATTATATTTCAGGCTCATCCTTTCAGGGCTGGAATGATACCCGCACCGCCGGAATTGCTGGATGGTATTGAAATACATAATGGAAATCCCCGACATAATTCCCATAATGATCTGGCATATAAGTACGCCCTGGAAAACCAGCTTCTCATGCTCTCGGGTTCTGATTTCCATCAGAAGGGAGATGTTGCCGGCGGGGGCATAATTATAACAGATAATATAGACGATTCCAGGGGGTTTGCGGATATAATAAGAAGTAATAAAATAATAGAACTGATTAAATAAAATACAGGGGATGGCTAAATAGCCTCCCCTGTTTAATATACTATGCCCAAATTAACCAAATCAGAATATAGCCTGTTATTACAGCAGCTAAGGTAAAGGGTACGCTTATTTTCATAAATTCCTTTGAGCTTACTTCGTATCCTTCTTTACGAAGAATCCCAAGCCCCGTTATATTGGCAGAAGCTCCTATAGGAGTGAGGTTACCTCCCAATGTAGCTCCGGATAACAACCCGAAATAGAGGATCGTTGGATCGATGCCTAAAATAGCGCCGATTCCCTCAACGACCGGCAGCATTGTTGCGACATATGGTATATTATCTATAAAGGCCGAAAACAGGACCGAAGCCCATACTAATATTGAGTAGATGATAAAGACATTATCCTTAGCAATCGAAATGAATATATTACTTATTTCTGCAACCACACCTGCTTCTGTTATACCTGCAATGACTACGAACAGACCTGTCAAAAGGAGGAGGGTGAAAAAATCAATTTCCTTGAAAGCATTTTTTATAACGCTGAAATCTTTCTTCAATATCAGTTCCCTGATCAATCCAATGATAAACAGGCCAATGCAGATAAGCCCGTTAATGGCGGACGGCTTATTAATAACTGTTGAACCGAGTTTAATAGTTTCAGGGATAAATGAAGCCATAATCAAAAGCAGTATTGTTCCCCAAAGGAGATATGAGGGAAAATAATCGGTAACCTCGGTTCTCTCCTCAGCATGGATGGGCTGTGAGTCTTTCCTGAATACGTAAAGCAAGATAAGCGAAGCGACGATCGCACTTAACTGGACTACCCAGAACATACCGATTCTGCCTTTGAAAAAGAAGAAATCCAGAAAGTCCATATTTGCGTAACCGCCAAGAAGTATGGAAGTAGTATCGCCTACCAGTGTGGCAGCCCCCTGAAGGTTCGAAGATATGGCAATGGCAATTATACTTTTTACGGGCGACATATTAAGCTTCTTGGATATAGTGATGGCTACCGGTGCAACCATCAATACCGTTACCACATTGTCCACGAAAGCTGAAATAAGACTTGCGAACAGCGATAATGCAATAATTGCCCATTTGACATCAGGAACTTTTTCAATAATAATATCTGCCAGTCTGGAAGGCATTCTTGATTCAATAAAGAAGCAAACAACTCCCATTGTACCAGCTATCATAAGAATTACATTCCAGTCAACCGAGGATAAGACCTCATTAATCGGAAGAATTCCGGCGACAACAAATACAGCTGCCGAAGCCAGTGCGATGTAAGCCCTGTACTTAGGAAGTACCAGCAATAAAATGTAAGTGAGAATAAAAATAATCAATGCTTTAGTAATCATATTTAGCCTGATCTGCTCCTTATATGTATGATAGTATATAATCCTGCTGCATTTTTTGAGGCGCGCAGGGCTCAGCATTGCACTGACGGATTATTCTCCGCCTTTGTGTTATCGCCTCAAACCTGTCGAAAATTTGAAAATGATTTTCCTGTCTGCTAATTTGAATTATATCAAATACTATTATGAGATGAAAGAATCGTACAATGAAGTCATTTGAACATCTTTGAGAAAACGACCGACTTGACAAATAATATTGAGGGGTTATAATTAAATTGAACCCCACCCATGGTGGGTAGGAAGGAGCGTTGCGAATGCAGAACAAGGAAAAAGTGCAGGTCATGAATCTGTTAAAAACCGTAAAAGGTCAAATAGAGGGAATAATTAAAATGCTGGAGGATGACAGGTATTGTGTGGATATATCAAAACAGATCCTTTCAGTCCAGGGCCTTTTGAAAAAAGCTAACTTAAAAATTATTGACCAGCATATTAAACATTGTGTCAAGGCAGCCTTTAGCGAGGGTGAGACCGCAGGGGATCAAAAGGTGGATGAAATTATCTATTTACTTGATAAATACTTAAAATAACAGGCAACAGGAAGGTGGAAATATGAAAAAAGAAACATTGGGTATTACAGGCATGACGTGTGCTTCCTGTGCGAAAGCTGTCGAAAGAAGCGTGCGCAAAGTAGACGGTGTAAGTGTTGCTAATGTTAATATTGCAACTGAAAAACTTACGGTTGAATTTGATGATACAAAAACAGAAATAAAAAAAATAAAAGAAGCTGTAGCAAAAGCAGGTTATGGTGTACTGGAAGATAGTGAGAAAAAGCGTGAGATCATTTTACCCATTTCCGGAATGACATGCGCTGCCTGTGTAAGAGCTGTTGAACGTGCGATAGGAAAGCTGGAAGGCATAAATGAGGTAAGCGTAAATCTTGCTACCGAAAAAGCAAAAATAGTTTATGATTCTTCAAAAGTCAGAATTTCGCAAATAAAGGATGCCGTTGCCAAAGCCGGATATAAGGCGCTTGATATTGAAACAGACCAGCAAGCCGATTATGAAAGAGCAAACAGAGAAAAGGAAGTAAAAACTCTCTGGAGGAAGTTTATAATCTCCATCATTTTTACCGCGCCTCTTTTATATATTGCCATGGGGTCCATGATAGGCTTTCCTTTGCCTGATATAATATCGCCTCATATGAACCCATTGAATTTCGGACTCGTCCAGCTGATACTGGCAATCCCGCCTGTCATTGCCGGTTACAGATTCTATACCGTTGGTTTCAGCAGGCTTATCAAACGTGAACCAAATATGGATTCGTTAATTGCGGTAGGTACCAGCGCTGCGTTTATTTACGGCATTTACGCGATAATTCAGGTTTTGAACGGGCACCATGAATATGCCCATGACCTGTATTTCGAGTCGGCGGGTGTCATTATTTCCTTGATCCTGTTGGGAAAATATCTGGAATCGGTTGCAAAAGGCAAGACATCAGAGGCCATCAAAAAACTGATGGGATTGGCTCCTAAAACGGCAATAGTAATACATGACGGCAAGGAATTGGTTATACCTATCGAAGAGGTTGAAGTGGGTGACATTATCCTGGTAAAACCCGGTGAGAAAATACCCGTTGATGGTGAAGTTACAGAAGGAAGAACAGCGGTTGATGAATCAATGCTTACCGGGGAAAGCATACATGTGGAGAAAAATCCGGGTGATACTGTTATCGGCGCAAGCATTAATAAGAACGGTACCATAAAGTTCAAAGCAACAAAGGTAGGAAAAGATACTACACTGGCTCAAATAATAAAGCTTGTGGAAGACGCGCAGGGATCGAAAGCTCCAATTGCAAAGATGGCCGATATAATTGCCGGCTATTTTGTACCTGTCGTAATGGCTATTGCGTTTATATCAGGATTAGCATGGTTTATTTCAGGCCAGTCGGTAATATTCTCATTAACCATATTTATTTCGGTCCTCGTAATTGCCTGTCCCTGTGCGCTTGGCCTGGCAACTCCCACGGCAATTATGGTGGGGACAGGAAGGGGAGCTGAATACGGGGTATTGATAAAGAGCGGAGAGGCTCTTGAAACGGCTCATAAAGTAAAAACCGTTGTTTTTGATAAAACAGGGACAATAACCCAGGGAGAACCGGTCGTTACAGATATAATCACAACAGATATGATCGATACGAAAGAGCTGTTGAGACTGTCAGCCTCAGCAGAAAAAGGTTCGGAGCATCCATTAGGGGAGGCTATAGTAAATGAGGCTAAAGAAAAGGATTTGGTACTGACAGGTGTTGACAGCTTTGAAGCAATACCGGGCCACGGTATTGAGGCGATAATTGAAGGCAAGAGGATAGTATTGGGCAATAAAAAGCTGATGGATGACAGGAAAATAGAGATATCTTTGCAGAAAGAATCAAACAGGCTTGCAGAGGAAGGGAAAACACCCATGTATGTTGCCGTCGATAATAAACTTGCAGGCATAATTGCGGTGGCGGACGTAATGAAACCAGGCAGCAAAAGGGCAATCGAGGAATTGCACAATATGGGAATAGAAGTGGCAATGATTACGGGTGATAATAAAAGAACGGCAGAAGCAATAGCAAGACAGGCAGGAATTGACAGGGTATTGGCAGAGGTTTTGCCTCAGGATAAGGCAATTGAGATTAAAAAACTTCAGGCTGAGGGTAAAAAAGTGGCAATGGTAGGGGATGGTATAAATGACGCTCCCGCATTGGCACAGGCCGACATCGGCATCGCGATAGGTTCCGGAACCGATGTTGCCATGGAATCCGCCGATATAGTTTTAATGCGCAGTGATCTTATGGATGTGCCGACTGCCATTCAGTTGAGCAGGCGAACAATACGAAATATCAAGCAGAATTTGTTCTGGGCTTTTGCGTATAATTCAGCCGGGATTCCTATCGCTGCAGGCGTGCTGTATCTTATGGGAGGACCGTTGTTAAATCCTATGATCGCCGCGGCAGCCATGGCCTTCAGTTCAGTATCCGTTTTGACCAACGCGTTAAGGTTAAAGAGATTTAAACCGTTACATTAAATGAATTTCAGTTAATAAACAATGAAAGTAACACATTGTATAAATTAAGGAGATGATTATTATGACAAAGAAGATTTTTATCGAGGGCATGTCCTGCCAGCATTGCGTTAACCATGTTAAAAACGCGCTGGAGGAATTAGACGGAATTAAATCGGCAAAAGTCAGCCTTGAGAACAAGTGGGCTGAAGTTGAGCTGAGCCAGGATGTAGCCAATGAAAAGATTAAAGAGGCTATAGAAGACGCCGGCTACGAGGTCACCGGCATCCAATAAGAATTTCTTGACTAAGGGCGGAAGCAAGATTTCTCATTAAGATTCCTGCGCCCGCCCATATTTTAATACAAAATTATGGCCGCTAAAAATTCCAGAGGTTCATCTCCGTTGTTTGAAATGGAGTGGACCTGGCCGCCTCCGGTTTTTATCGCATCACCCGGGCCGACGGTTTTAATTTCACCGTTATCATCTACAGTACCGGTACCGCTTAGGATATAGAATATTTCCTCTTCCTGATCATGTTGATGAAGACCGATCGAACAGCCGGGTTCCAAAGTCATACGACTGAATAAACGGCATTTTCCCATCATTTCGTCAGCATTGAATATGTGCTGAAATTTGACATTTCCATTGCCGCCCCGCATTTTCTCGCGAATTTCTACTGTCATTTCTGATGAACGTTTCAGCATTCCTGTTTCCTCCTTATTCTAAAAAATCAAAATTCTTTTAATATGTCCAGTAACCATCACCAAGCGGTTTATTCAGGATCTTTTTTAAGGGTAATTAATTAATGGAGCAATATCCGACTGAAAAGCCGCTAAAAGGTTATAGTTTATAAAATCTTTCAATATTCAGTATAAATACGGTAGCGCCGCCTATATTGATTTCGACCGGCATAGCCATGTTAAATGAACCAAAATTTCCGGGGAGTTTTTCAGGGGTCATCATCATACGTCTTGATTTGCATGTATCACCGATAATCGAAAGAGCTTCGTCAACCTTGTCATCATCTGTGGCAACCAGAAACGTTGTGTTTCCGCTTCTTAGAAATCCCCCGCTGGAGCAAAGTTTTGTTGTACTAAAGCCTTTGCGGTTCAAATTGTCGGCGAGAATGCCGCTGTCCTCATCGCTTACAATTGCAAACAAAAGCTTCATATTACCCCTCCTTAATTTTGCCCTCTTAATATGGTCAATTATAAAAGATTTTCCTTTCATGTTCAATTAATAATGTGTTTAAGAGAATTCTCCCAATGTATTTCCGGAAGAAGGATTGTTTTTCCTTTAAGATAGTCAAGATGGAAAGAAGGAGAGTTAAAATTAAAGGACAGCTCATTTGCCCAGAGGGCCTGCCATTTGAGTTTCAAAGCCCTGTTAATGGTATTGATCCCATATTTTCCATCCCCCACAAGAGGATGACCGATATGAGCCAGATGAGCACGAATCTGATGTGTTTTTCCCGTTACCAGCTCTACCTCAAGAAGCGAAAAATCCCCTGCTTTTTTCAATACCCTGTAACGGGTTGTGATGGCCTCAGAACCCCTGACAGGAGTATCAAAAATGTATACCTGGCTGTTTTTGCTGTCCTTTCTCAGATATCCGTGAAGTTCCCTGAAGTTCTTATCAGGCACTCCGATAACAACACACAGGTATTTCTTGCCTATCTCATGCGTACGGAACTTATCTTCCAAAACGGCAAGGGACCTGGAATCTTTCGCAAATAAAACAAGACCTCCCGTATTTCTGTCAAGACGATGGCAAAGAGCGGGAAAACCTTCTTCATATGATACTTTATCCTTGTCCCGGAATCTTATAAAACTTTGAAGCCATCTGTCCAAAACCAGAGTTTCTTCATTTTTGTCCTTATGAACCGGTATCCCCTGCGGCTTATTGACTACTATGATAAAATCGTCTTCATATATTATTTCAGGTCCGTCAATACCGGATTTATCAGGATCCACGGTGAAGGTAAGATATTGGTCCGGAATATAAACCTGCACTTTGTCGTTGACAGAAAGCAAAAAGGACATAGACACTCTTTTATTGTTTACTTTAATGTTTCTTTTTCGAAATGCTTTATAAATAACTGATGACTTTACACCAGGAAGCATATCAAAAAGGAATTCATCTACTCGTTTTTTGTCATATTTGGCTGAGACCGAAAACTCCCTCATAAGAACCTCATTATTACTCAATAATTTCTGACGTTGGAGCAATACCCCGGAGCATTTTCCTCGGATACATCTGGTAAACGCTTCTATGAAGCTTTTCTTCCTTAATCAAAGTATCACCGTTATATACTCTGATATATGTATCGACAACATAGCCTTCCATACCTTTTTCCAAAACAGTTTCGGTTCCTCTTGGAAGTGTGTTGTCATCAATGTATATTACTTTGATTGGAGTAGTGCTGATAGTCTTGGTAGCCAGCTTAACTTTTAACCCGGGATAATCATTGGTCGATTTTATTGTAAAGGTCAGGGCATTATTAGAGGTCACCTTTGCATTTATTTGCAAGGGGTATGCCGTTGTATTGGTAAACGCCAGATCAGCGTACCCGTAAGAAACAGCCGCATCATGCCCCAAAGGAACATATCCTACGGTGAACATATGGTTGTGTCTTTCGGTTACTTTTAGGTTCGCTCTTAAAACAGCATTATAAAGTGTAGTTGATACCTGGCATACCCCGCCGCCGGTACCGTCCCGGATCTGTCCTGCCACAAATACATGGGCAGTTTTATATCCCCTTTCGGCAGTACGGGGACCAACCACTTTATTGAAAGAAAACTCTTCTCCCGGAAGCAGCAGTGTACCGTCTATACTTTCGGCAGCAAGTTTTATATTGATACTCCGGTTGTAATTATTTATGCTGTTTGTCGAGAAATATGTGGTGTAGGTTGAAAGAGTATCCCTGAAAAGCCGCGATCTTAAATCTTCTTCTGTAATCTCAGGAGCAATGAACTCAACAGGAAGTTTAATTTCCTCATAATCGTCGCTTTCACGGTTTTCAATATAGGATATAATCTCCATAAGCTTGGCTCTGTCCAGTTTAAGACCCATTTGATGGGGTTTGATCTCATATGTTTTTCCGGAGGTGCGGACAAATTCAGCATTGACCGGAGGCTTGTTAAGCATTTCCAAAGTGGTTTCCACATCAACAGGAGGGGGTTCTCTTTTCAGCAATGGGAGAATAATTGTTGACGATTCAAACTTTTTTAACGCATTGATTATATCGGATTGAAGCTTCTCTTCATCTACTTCCAAACCAGGAAGCCCGGTGCAGAGAGTTACCTGACTGTCTGTTATGATTATATTTGGGGGGATTATTTCTCTATATGTATTCTGGCGAATATCATCCAGGAATTCGTTATATTTTTCGGAACTACAATCCAGAATCAGTTCAACGGTCTCGGGATTTCTCCTGAGCCTGGCTATCTTCGCCAGACGCTCTATAATATTGCCTTGCCTGCCAATACTTAAAGCTTTTTCTACCATAGCTTGGATGTCAATTTTTATCCCCATTTGGGAAACCATAACCGTTTTTTCAAACTGCGGTGCCGAAAAAGTTATAAAAATGTTGTCAAAAGCTTTCGAATAGAGATTTTGAAGATGCTCTGACAGTTTTTCTTTTGTAAGTCCGCCGACATTTTCATTTTGAATCATTACCCCGTTATAAACGACAGACGTATTCAGCAATAAACTTAAAAAAAAGACAGAGAAAAATAATATCAGTATAAGTAAAACTGATAGAATGAACATCAGAGACTTATTTTTTATGCAGCCGGCTTTCTCTTGTCCATCAGCTGACGTCATTTTCTCCATAAAAGCTCCATACCCAAATAATGCACCTGATAAATTATATTTATCCTTTTGGTCAGATAACATTATCTCAGCTTTTAAAAAAATTGACAACAGATATATGCTTTATAAATAAGCAGGATCAGAATGCGGGAAAAATCTTCTATACTATGATATACTATATTTATATTATTACAGCAATTATTATAACTGTTTGTAAGATAGAAACAGCTTATTCCGATGTCCTGAAGAGGGGTCAATAGTATGCAGTTTTTCAGACGCAAACAAAAAAAGGATTCTAAAAGAACTGAACCGTCAGCAGAAATCAATGTCCGGTTTGATACTTCAGTTTTGAGAAAGAATGATATAACCAGGTTATCTATTGATGAAAGATGGACTAAACTTTTTGTTGCCATTCCAATGCCTCCTGAGCTTAAAAAGTCCGAAGAAGAAATGAATGAGCTTATTAAAAAGGAAGCTATGCTTAAGAACGAACAGGAGAATTTAGAGCCGCAAAAACGAAGATGCATGAACCAAATCATGAGCCTAACGAAGGAAGCATTTGAAAATGACAATGAAACGGCGAAACAACAGTTAAAAGAATGCAAGAAGGAAATTGAAAAGATAAACAATCGAATCAATAATATACAGGAAGACATCGAAAAGCTGGAGGATAAATTGAGGGAAGCGAATTTAGAGCTTCTTAACAAATCGATAAATTATATTTTTTCGGAATTGAAAGCAAAGAACGAAAGGGCTCTGCAAATTAAAAAGGAGCTAGCAGAGCTTGAGGAAAGAAAGAGGCTGCTTAGCCAGGAACTGGATACGATCTCTCTTGACTGGACCAAGTATGCCGTTGACCTTACAGAGCTTATTGGGACTGATCCGGTTAAAGAATTTGAAGAAGCATATAAGTTGGAGGGGTTAAAAGATGAAGCTGTTGACGCCTCGGCAGATGAAAGCGATTGATGAAACAGCCATTAATACCCTGGGTATCCCCGGGATAGTTCTAATGGAAAATGCCGCGATCCATACAGCCTTCAAAGCTTCCGCCATGCTGGAAGGACAGGAAGAACCCAGCATCACGGTGGTAGCGGGAAGCGGTAATAACGGCGGTGATGCATTAGCGGTTACACGACATTTACTCTCCATGGGATATGCGGTGTCTGTTTTTTCTTTGACGGACCTGGATGCACTTCGCGGAGATGCGTATATAAACGGAAGGATTCTGAAAAATATTGGTGTCAATGTTCCCGTAATATCAAAAAGTGAAGACCTGGAAAGGCTGAGAATCGCCTGCAGCGAAAGCGACCTGGTTATTGACGGAATTTTCGGTACAGGGTTAAATCGTCCGGTAGAGGGGATACTGTACGATGTTATAGATATTATAAACTCTTTTTCCTCAAAGATCCTTTCCATTGATATACCCTCAGGCATAAACGGGTTAACAGGAAAGGTCATGGGAAACGCTGTGAAGGCAGACGCAACCGTTACATTCCATCTGCCTAAGACAGGGATGTTCATGTATCCCGGCGCCGCCTATGTGGGCGAGCTTTCTGTGGCGGATATAGGGATTCCGTATGCTTTGTCGGAAGATATGGAAACTTCCCGGTTAAATGAAAAGGATGATATTAAGAGAATACTTCCCCTGCGTCCTGATGACGGGCATAAAGGAACATTCGGGAAACTCCTGGTGTTTGCCGGGTCGGAGTCAATGACCGGAGCGGCATATTTAAGCGCCCTTTCGGCATATCGTACCGGATCAGGCTATGTAAGGCTCGTTGTGCCGAAGGCTTGTATAAATCCTTTATCGATACTTTTACCCGAGGCTGTTTTTGTTGGCCTTACGGAATACAGCGGCACCGAATTCAATAATCGTATAAAAAGACTTATAGATGGTTCTGACGCGGTTTTGATCGGTCCGGGGCTTTCGGTTTCTGATGAAGCCTTAAGGCTTATGGAGGCTGTTGTAGAGAACTGTGATAAGCCCATGGTTATAGATGCCGACGCTCTAAATATTATGTCAAAGGAAAGACCATTGCTGGAAAGACTGCGCTGTGAGACGGTTATCACGCCCCACCCGGCAGAAATGGCCAGATTGACTCAAAAATCGGTATCCGAGATACAGGAAGACAGGATAAATATTGCGAAGGATTTTGCTGACGAATACGGCCTGACCGTGGTGCTGAAAGGAGCAGGAACGGTAATTGCCGCCAATGACGGAAGGACATCCATAAATTCTACCGGCAATCACGGAATGGCTACCGCAGGAGCCGGCGATGTGTTGGCAGGCATTATAACATCCCTTATCGGGCAGGGTTTATACCCGTATGATGCGGCTGTGGCTGGTGTTTATCTTCATGGCCTGGCCGGGGATATTGCCGCTTCGGAAATCGGTGCGGCCGGAGTTATGGCCTCGGATATAGCAGAAAACATACCAAAGGCCATAATACATGTTCAAACATGAGAATCGGTATCATATCATTCTGAATGGAACGGGATGAAGGATATTTAATATAAACCAACTTATTAAACTAATCAGGTGACAAAAAATGAATTATAAATTTACAAGAACATGGGCAGAAATAAACTTGGACAATATTGCCCATAATGTTAAGGAAATTCAGAGGGTAGCTGGGAAACGCACCGAAATAATGGCTGTTGTTAAGGCAGATGCATATGGGCATGGAGTATTGGAAACAGTTAATACCCTAGTTGAAAGCGGTTGTTCGCGACTTGCGGTGTCGATGCTGGATGAAGCCATCCAACTAAGGCAGATTGGTATTGATATACCCATTTTGGTTCTCAGCCATACCGACCCGTTGAGAGATGACGAAATAATAAAGTATAACATAACCCAGACCGTTTACAGCCATGATATTGCAAAGGCGCTCTCTGACGAGGCGGTGCGGCAGGGGACAAAAGCAAAGGTACATATAAAAATCGATACCGGCATGTCCAGGGTCGGCTTTCCTCCCGGGTACAGCGCAGTTAAAGCCGTAAGTGAAATACAGAAGCTTCCGGGTATAATTGTTGAGGGCATATTTACACATTTTGCGGTAGCCGACGAAACGGACGAAGCCAGCAAAGAATTTACCTTGCAGCAGGCAGAGCTTTTTAACAGTATAATAAGCGAATTAAACCGGATAGGGATTCTGATCCCCATACGTCATGTTGCCAACAGCGCCGCAATCATTCAGTATCCGGAGTTCGCGATGGAGATGGTAAGGCCGGGTATCATCCTGTACGGCATTTATCCGTCAAAGCAGGTAGACAGATCTATACTGGATCTGAAACCGGCTATGACACTTAAAACAACCATTTCAATGGTAAAGTGGGTGGAAGAGAATACTTCTGTCAGTTATGGCAGGAAATTTATAACTAAAAGAAAGTCAAAGATTGCAACCATCCCCGTAGGATATGCGGACGGTTATTCAAGATTGCTTACAGGAAAGGGCAGAGTATTGGTAAACGGCCAATTCGCCCCGGTCGTGGGCAGTATCTGCATGGACCAGTGCATGATCGACGTAACCAATATTGAAGGTGATATAAATAACGGCGATGAAGTGGTCCTGCTGGGCAAACAGGGCAGTTTAGAAATAACGGCTGAGGAATTGGCTGACCATATCGGCACCATTCCATATGAGATCGTGTGCATAATCGGGAAACGTGTTCCGAGAGTTTATTTTAAAAACGGAGAAATCGTAAATGTATTGAACTATTTAAATATGAAAAACAAATAAGCCGTCTTTCCTCCGAAGCAAATCGGCTTATCTCAATGAGAAATCTTGCACCCGCCCTTTTCATGCATAACCGATAGGACTGTCCTTATGGATGTGCATTTAAACAAAAAAATTGCCATATTCACGTATACATAATAAGGAAATGAGAAATAATAATAATGCATGCGTAACCTAATTTTAATTTGCCCTATCGTGCTGTCTTCCTTATAATAGAGATAAGAAGTGAATAAAGGGGTCAAGCATAAGAGGTTAATACTTACTGCAGGAGTGATATTATTTGGTAGTAAGAAGAGGAGATATCTTTTATGCTGACTTAAGTCCTGTTGTGGGTTCCGAACAAGGTGGAGTGCGCCCGGTCCTGGTAGTTCAGAATGACGTGGGAAATAAATTCAGTCCCACCATAATCGTATCGGCAATCACTTCGCAATTGGACAAGGCCCGCCTTCCGACACATATTGAGATCAGCGGTGAAAAATATGGTCTCAGCAAGAACTCAGTAGTACTTCTGGAACAGGTAAGAACCATAGACAAAAGAAGACTTCGTGAAAAAGCGGGACATTTGGACAGTCAAATAATGAGGAAAGTTGATAATGCGCTTTATACCAGCCTTGGGCTGAACGTTACATACGTGCAGTAAAGCGCGGAGTATAAAGCGCCTCCCAAAGGAGGAAAGAAAAATGATATTCAAAAGAAAAAGCTGGATAATACCGATGGTATGCACGATCTTATCTGGCCTGGTACTCATGGTATCTTTCGCGGCAGGAGCCGGACAGCCGGGAAGCGACTCTGACCCTTTGGTGACAAAGAGTTATGTTGATCAGAAAATTGCGCAGTTATCAGCTCAAATAGGTTCCGGCTCGGGTTCCGGTTCAGGTACTGTCAATAATGCAACAATTGCGCAACTCCAGACAGACGTAGGGGATTTGACCAAATTCATAATCGATGCCTTGTCAGAGATTGAAGCTTTGAAAACTAGGGTCGCAGGGCTTGAAAACGGTTTTATCGTTGTTGAAGCTACAGCCGGTCAGAAGATAATTCTCGCAGGCGGAAGCGAGGCCATCTTAAGAAGCGGTTCAGCCGAAGCTATTGTAGGCACCAATGGAGGGCTTGTTGATGCCAGCGTTGGAGGAGACATTAACAAAAACGGTATGAAAATCCCTGTTCAGCATCTTTTGATCTCAGCGAGATCAGATGGCAGAGGAATGTTAATTAAGGAAAAATCATATCTTTTGATCCGGGGATCATATACTGTTCAATGAAATAACAGAATAAATATTGACGATCAGGGTGTATCCGTTTCAGATATACCCTTTTTTTAATCAGGGGGTGCGTATACCGTAAAATAAAATAATTTCAGATATAATAATCCTGTCTGAAAGCAGAAGAATATGAAAGTTGAGGGGTATAATCTATAGGCATGTTATATCTGTATCATGATGGCTTTTGTATTTCTTGTAAAGTTTTAACTCTTTTCGCCGAAGATTGCGTATAAAATTTTGGTATAAGTTTTTTGATTTTTCATCCATATTGATTATTGATAACCCATAGTAATAATTGGAACCTTGTTTACATGTCCATTTGACTGCGCACTCCGCTATTATTATATGGGACATTTTATTATACGTTACTAATTCAATGGTATCGTCCTTCTTAAGTTCGCTTCGAGTGATAATACTGATTCCTTCAAGACTGATGTTTAATATTACACAATAGTTTTCATAAATCTCTTTAATTTTTCGAAAAGTTCCGCTTAAATATACATTATAACGTTTGTAATCTCGTTTATTATCAATAATATTGATAGTCTCAATTTTCAGAATTACCGATCTGGAGGCAAATTTTACGTTATATACTTTGGCAGTCATTATGTAAATATTCTTATTGTCTGTCATTTGGCAGTCCAGGATATCACCGATCATTAATACAGATGCTAAATATTCTTTTACAAGTTCAACTTCGATCAAACGACCATAAACATTCAACACTTCTGTAACTACCCAGTCACTGCTGTTTTGTTGTTTTGTTCTGACTATCATACCCAATTTTATAATGTTCTCGGTTTTTAATGATCCTGACATTATTTTCGCCTCTATGTAACAAATTAGAATACCAGTTTTCCGTCTTCAATTCTTGCCCACACCATTTTTTTTTCAGAAAGAAAAGTATGTGAAAATCCCCCGACCTTTATTACTGTATCGGCAAAAGCAGTCCGGATTTTAATGTAACTGTTTTCCGGAACTGCAAGCAGGATTTTGGAACCTCTTTTTGATCCGGAAGTATTGATTTCAATTCCTTTTTCGGCTCGTATTTGTCCGCCTCTGATATAGCCTGTTATAATAGCCTTTCCTCCACAATTCATTTTTGTGTTTATACATCCTTTTCCAAGTACGTGGATGTTTCCCAATGCCATGATATCGCAGTTTACAGCTGAATTCAAAGTAACATTGCCTTTTATTGCCGTAGTATTCTTACATGAGGCCATATCATTTATATCAGAAACGATTTTTTCCAGCGAGTTCAAGTCATTTAAGTCATAATAATTACCCATTAATGAGCGGGTTTTCTTCAGAAGAGAAAGAATAAATTCATGCTCAATATCATAATTCCCTTTTCGTAAGGAATTCATTACCTCATATATCAACAAAGGCAAATGACTGTTCTTACTGTTTAATAAAGAACGAACAAGTTCTGAAAATGAATCATTTTGCTCTCCTTTTGCATAAATCTTTTTAATATTTTCTATAAGCTCATTAATTCCGTCTGCAAGCTTATGCAGCAGAGGTACCGGATCCTTTACGATAATATCGCTCATGGCCGCATTAATTTTGCTTGTAATTGCAGTTCCTTTTATTGTGATGTTATTGCCTGCATAAATACTTGCAAAATCTACATTACCTTTTATCAGGATATCCCGTTTTGCAATGACTTCCATGGATTCGCGCACATTTGTCTTTACCTCAATATTACCCCTGAAATAGACATTTCCAGTTGTCATATTTACTTCATCAATTGTAATGGTATCACATATTTGGAAGAATACCGAATCGCCCTTTTCTTCCACAGATGGTCTCCCGCTCTTTGTAGCAATTATTTTCCCGGTTTTTTCATCATATTTTATTGAAAAAGATGGCTCGATAGTAATCACCCGAGCATTTCCAATAGCTATGGGCTTTCCTGTCACTGTTTTTCCGGGCTTTCCCGGCTTACCTTTTTTTATTTCTGCTATTATTTGCCCATTACACACCATTTGATAAGATGAGGTGTTTTTGAAATCAATATAGTCGTCATCACTCTCATTGGTCTGTGGATTATCGTGTATTGTATCATTTTTGTTGAAATAATACTCAATGATGTCATCGGTTGGGTCTTCAGCTTCAAGACCTTTGGCGACCAAATAAGTGCCTGAGATGTTCTTATTACAGATTTCATCAATTATATTATCATCAATCCCATATACGATACCTGAACGTTTTAAATATTCTTTGATCTGCTCTGGGGTTATACTTTTGGTTTCGATTATTTGTTGCCTGACTTTAATGTCAAGCTTATTGACCGGATCAGAGTCCATAATGATATTTTTTACAATTCTCGCGGGGGAATAGCTCAGGAAAGCTTTTAAACCATCCTCTGTAACTTTTATATCCATTTTTGCGTCTAGCTCTGAGTAAAATGTCTTTAGTTCGATTACATCATTTTCCGATACGGCGGTAATATGGTTGTATTGTAATCCGTTAATAAACAATTTTACTTCTTCGCACGGATTGATTAATGGGGGCATACCCTCATTTTTTTCATTTTTTACGAATACTCGTTCGTTTGTAATCCATACTAATCCATCAATTTCATTAGTCAGTTTGTTGCTTTTACACTTAAACAATGCCTACACCTCTGAAGATGAATATTGTAATCATATAATTAAAAATTTATATTTTTAGTTTTAGACATAATTATTTACCAAAACCTAATTATATATCATATATATCAAAATTTACAATGCGACATGGAAAAGTTAGAATTCGCCCCTTTTTATTTTTCTGTTTTTATACGATAAAAATAATGAGGGATGAATATGATGAATATGAAAAGGGATAATTTAATAAAAAATTTAATTATAGCCGTACTTATTTTTATTACTTTTTGGTTTGGAGTAAGACCGATTATTACACGCAAGCCGGGTAATAATCTAACCAAAATTCGTTCCGATGCATATGATTTTGCCGAAAATGAATATGCGACAATTGTGATCGGATCAGAACCTGAGGGGGTGGCTGCCGCTCTCGCCTGTGCCCGCACAGGGCTGAAAACCCTGCTTGTTACAGAGGATGCTGATCTCGGAAGTTATATAAAACAGAGTATGATATCATATATGAATCCCCAGCAGGGAGTTATAAAAGGTAAAAAAATCCCTTTAAATAAAGGCATATATCAGGAGATTTTCGGTAAACTTACCGTGGGTTTCAGCGGGCAGGATTATGAAGAGTCAATAAAAAAGCTCCTAGAAAGGGAAAAAAACCTTGATGTCATTTATAACGCTGTTGTTTCAGAGACAGATCTGGAAGAGGGGACATTAAAGGGTATATATATACAAGAACCCGGAGCAAGGAATTATTATAAGGCCAATGTGTTTATTGACGCAACACAAAAAGGAGATCTGCTTGCATTGTGCAATACACCATATTTTAAAGGCTCAGAGGATCTGGGGATCCAAAATTTCTATGCTCCGCTGGAGTTCAATTTCAGGGTAACCGGTGCAGATGCGGAGGCGCTGAAAAAGGGGCGGAAAACGACAAATTTCATAGATGAGTTTAAACTTGTGCTTTTGGCTTATAAAAAGTTTAATCCCCGCACCAAGCTGGTATCGCCTTCTTTTATCATCTATGATGACAATGATGTTGTGATTTCAGGTCTGCAGGTTTTCAACGTGGATGTGGAAGATGAAGAAGATTTAAAAAGCGCGTATAAGGAAGCCGAGGAAGAGGCCAGATTACTGACGGCCTTCCTGAAAAACACGCTGGTTTCATTTAAGGACTGTACATATAAAGCGGGTCCTGAAAGCTTCTTTATTCCCGAGTACAGGCATTATGAAGGAAGATACAGGCTAACCGTTACTGATATCCTGGAAAACAGGGATTTTAAGGATAAAGTCGGATTATGCTCCCAGGAAGTGGATGCAAGTAAATTCACCAACGACAATACAAAATACATAGTTATAAAGCCCCATGTTTATTCCATACCTTTAGGGAGCCTTGTCCCCATAAATCTTGATAATGTCCTGATGCTGGGGGCAAAAGCGGGTTTCACATCTCTGGCATCTACAAGCGCAGGCAGCATTCCGACCCGGATAACGATAGGAGAAGCAGCCGGTTTGGTATCGGCATACAGTACGATAAGAGCCATATCTCCTGCCGGGATCTTATCGGCCGGCGACAATGAACTGAAGGCATTGAAAAAATATATATCCAGAGGCGGAGTTGAGCTTGCTGATTTTTCGGAAGATATATTGATTCCGGAAACGGAGGAAAAGCTGACCGACTACTGGGCCTATCCATATATCAGGGATCTTGTGGAATACGGACTGATATCAGGCGGTGAAGAAAACGACTTCAAACTTAATTATGAGGCCAGCCAGGATGTAATGGCGGTTCTAATAAAAAACGCCATGCTGAAAATGGCTCCTGACAGTTATGGAGCATCGGTCAATCAGGCTCTGAAACCCTATGAGAACAAAGAAAAACTGACGGACGAAAAGGCGGCGGAAATTATTCTGAATGCGCTTTCGATTCCCTATAATGAAGGCAGTGCGCTTCAGGTACTTAAGAACAAAGGAATCGTTCCTTCACAGGTAACAGATAGATTATCCTCCGGAGATAAAGTGACTCTTGACGTAGTATATGCATTGGTTGTTGAAGCAGTAAGAAGTATCAGATAGAAAGGATATTAGTTTTTTCGGTCGGCTATTGCTTTTTTAAAAGTCAATATAATGAACCGCGGCAGGTCAAGCATACGTTTGGCTCGTTTAGGTTCTTTTATCAGCCTGAACAGCCATTCTAAGCCTGCCTTCCTCATGAATTCCGGCGCCAGCCTGGCTGTTCCGGCAAAAACATCGATAGAACCTCCTATACCCATCAAAACCTTGCAGTTGAGTTGTTCCGCATACCGATGTATCCATTTTTCCTGCTTGGGCGCTCCTAAACCCACCAACAGGATTTCAGCTTTTGAATCATTTATTTGTTTTATTATATCGGGTACTTCGCTTTCATCGAAATATCCGTTCCTGTAACCCTTGATTTTTGCTTTGGGATATTCATAAACTATATTTACTGAGGCTTTTTCGGCAACGCCGGGTTTGCCGCCGAGAATAAAGAAACTGGTGGATCTCTTTTCGGTATTTTTTAGGATCCTTTTAACCAAATCTATCCCCGAGACTTTTTCTTTAAGTTCTTTTCTCAATATACGGGAAGCTAAAATAACCCCTGCTCCGTCAGGGACAAGAAGGTCAGCGCTGTTGAGTACAGTTTTAAGTTCGGGATCCCTGGTGGCCTGCATTATTATCTCTGAATTAGGCGTAAAGATCTTCTGCGGAGTCTCGCCCTTCAACATTTCAATTACTTTATCCAGAGCCTCATCCATAGTGACATTATCGATCATCACACCGTGTATATCAACTTTTCCGGACATTATATCCCCCTGTTCGGATGATGTTATACAATCTTCGCCTAATGATTATACTAGACTCTTCGTGTTTTGGAAAGTAGGCGCAGCAAAATGACATACTTCAAAGCAAACATCAAACAGACAAATATTGACAATTAATGCAGTATAATATATCATAAATTCAGACATCCTGTGTCGATACATAAAGACACCGGATGTTTTTTTATTAAGAAGTTGTGAGGTATGCGGATATGAAAAGGTAATATTGACATTATTGATACTGGTTATATCTATATCCGTTTGGAGCATTTCCTTATAATAATAACATTTCAGCGGCAAGTACACCGGGATTCAAAGATGTGCCCAATGACAGCTGGTAGAAAGGAGAAAGAACCTATGTCCATATATATAGATCCCGACAAAATAGAAGAAATGGCATGTGAACTTAAAAGATTTAGCCGGTATACAGAGGAAATGGAAGCCTATATCCGTGACATTACCCTCAGTTGTGTTAACGAAGTCGATGCGGAATATCATGAGACATATGTAAGGGAAGTAACAAGGGAGATAAAGCGAGAGGTAGAAGAAGCTCGTCAATTGGCGGCCGAAATAACCGAATCCCTTGACAGCTTAGCCAGGAATGCAGAAAATGCCGCGTCAGAGCACCGGTATAATTCTGAAAAACAAACTCAAATGATAATGCAAAGCATAGTATATTTCATACTTGATATGCCTTTAATAAAGGCATTAAAAGGTGTGTCCCAGATAGTAAAAACAATGGCGGAGGATAAGATATCATTAACTCAGCCCTTTAATCCGAAAGAAGACTACGCGACACGGATTAAGGAGGCAATCGAGAATGAAAATTACACTAATCTGCAGAAATATGTGGATGAGAGAGACGCAAAGATAGCCTCGGATAAGGAAAAATACAAAGATGTAAAATCGACGGGAGAATACTTGAAGTCTCTTGGTTATGTAGGTGTAAGAGAATACTTAAGAGACCAGAAGGGATTTGACGATAAACAGATTACATATAAGGATGGCAAGGTCTGTATAAACAATGATTATTTACTTGATATCGAAGGTATAGTACTGACAGGCCATACTAATTATGCCAGTGCGAAGAATATTGAGAAAGCACTGTTACAGGCTCAAGTACCTGATATCAAATCAGAAAGCGGAAAATCTGGGAATATTCAAACACAGGGGACTGACGAAATTGCGGAAGTTAATTCAAGTTCGCCGACAAAAGTAGGAGATTATTGGGCTCCGCCGTCAATCAAAGATTGGACAAAAGTAGTATCTAAATTAGATTATACATTATATAAAGGAGTTGCTGATCCAGCAAAGTATTTAAGGTTTTATTCCGCTGAACAAGCAATGATTGATCCGGTATTTGCGGGTAGATTAGCAAAATATGCGGAGGACCACGGCATAATAATATATGTAACTGGTAATGGGGGAAAAAGAAGCTATGAGGATCAGGTAAGAGCCTATAAGGATTCAGGTGGCAGATACGATGAGAAAACAAATGAGTGGGTAGGCGGAGATGGAACTGCAGCTAAACCTGGGACCGGATGGCATGAATTGGGGCTTGCAATAGATGTAAATAAACATGCGGGTCAAGATATGATTGATCTTCGGTCTAAATACCAACATGATGCAACGAAAGACCAAACTGAATTTTTAGCCTATGGAATATTCAAGCCTCTGACAAAAGGTAATAATATTCCGGAAGATCAAAGGGAACCATGGCACATCCAGCCAATTGAAACCAATGGAATAGCAAAATCCGATAGATTTAAATTGTATGGCAATAGCTATAGTTGGTGATGAAAGGAGAATAATATGCGAAGTAAAATAGTCATTTATATAAATATAATAGGCATTATATTATTATTAACATCATGTAGAATGCAAAATGAAAGAGCCAGGTTAGAGAGTGCTGATAAACAAGCAAAAATCGAGGTAAAAGGTGATGATAATAAACCGATTGAAATTGAACCTACTGAAAATACAGAGCAAAAGGATCCTGAAACCAATGATTTTAAGTTTTCTTCCGGTGCATTTACCGAGAAAGACATTCATCAATTATTTAAGATGAACAGGGAAGAAATCGAAGAAAAACTGGGGACAAACTATATAGAATTATTTACTGGAGTTGAGGGAGCAGAAACATATGAATATTCAGAACATGGAATAACAATTGAATATGATCTATCCGGCAGAGTGTGGTATGTAAACTGTTCTGGTAATGTTTCAATTTATGGGACCAATTCAACTATGCTGTTTGATGAAATACAAAGCAAATTAGAGAATTCTGTAATAGAAACATGGTCACCGGAAGAAGATGAAGATATTGTTTATTACATTTTAACTTGTGAAATAGACAACATGAGAATCAGATATATATCTGAAAATGAAAATGGTGAAGGATCATCTTTAAGAATTATTCGAATAAAGTAGATGTTGAAACTTGTTGCATCCTCAAATCTTCAATAGGATATAAATGTTCGGGATGTAAAGATACCATAAATTCAGACATCCTGTGTCGATACATAAAGACACCGGATGTTTTTTTATTAAGAAGTTATGAGGTATACGGATATGAAAAAAGTAATACTGGTATTATTGATACTGGTTATATCTTTATAGTTTGGAGCATTTCCGTCAAATAATAACATTAAAGTAGCATGTACAATGCAATTCAAAGATGAATTGACAAATTGTGCTGCAGAAGGGGCAGTACAATTTTATCCGGGTGAAATAATAGAAGATTTTCTTTATAAATTGACGCTATCCTACAAGAGCAGATTTATTGACCGGAATTTGTTCATTGTGTTACAATCAATTA
>Ga0134100_1000477_pt1 | contig 47951 bp, 45 predicted proteins | sample 11_taG_2_FD_94444 | JGI IMG/M metagenome (GOLD analysis project Ga0134100, IMG submission 94444) | Switchgrass degrading microbial communities from high solid loading bioreactors in New Hampshire, USA - 11_42_5_180_A3 metaG | ecosystem: Engineered > Bioreactor > Semi-continuous > Anaerobic >...
TACAATCTACCCACTAATAGTCCAACACAGATACTAATTAGATCTTATGGCCGGTTAAGGAGTTTGGTTGGATAACAACAGGAGGTTGTCAAGCAAAAACTCCACAACAATTTGACACCGTCCAACGTCCCAGTGTATTTGACTTTTTTATCCCTAAAAAATATAATTGATATATGTCATTTACTTAACTAAATGTTAACAACTATGATTAAATTGATCAATAGTATTGGTTTAAACTGATTAAATAATTATTTATTGAGCAAATTATTGCTCATTTGCTCATTTTTTGATTGAAGTCTCTGATACATGACGGGCATATCATTATGATGGATGCCTCCACCAGTGTTCTGAATATCCTGCCTTATATAGGACATGTAAAAAATCTGTTTGTAATCACGAGCGGCGTAAAAACATCCTACCTGTTATCAAAAATGAAAATAAATCATATATGCAGCGGCGGTATGGCAATTTCTAATTTGTTCTCCTACGTAGGCAGTGAGGCGGAAAGAACTATCCGGAACTATACTGCCGATATTGCTTTTTTCTCCTGCAAGGGACTGAGTTTGGACGGAAAAGCTACCGATACCTCAATTGAGGAAAATAACATCAGGAAGGCTATGATAGAAAATTCCGCAAAAAAAGTGCTGCTGTGCGACAGCAGTAAAATAAACAAGGTTTACCTTCACATCCTCTGCTCCGTCGATGACGTTGACGAGATTATATGCGAAGCCCCGCTTCCTCCACAGCTGCAGAATCTTTTAGCTAATAAACGCCGGAAAACCATCTGATAACCGGATGCCCATTACCGGCCGCCGGGTATTACAGTAACTTTTCAGGTACTATTCATGAACATTGCATGGAATCGGGAATCAGGCATCAGGATTTTGACAGGGCGCTTTTAACGCTCACGCCGGGAAGGTTTCCGATTTTCCCGGTCAAAGCTCCGATTTCATCGGTCGTTCCTTCAACAATTAACGAAATAACCCTGACCTTTCTTTGTCGATACGGAATTCCCATTCTTCCTATTATAAGTTCGGCATAGTCATGCAGGATAGAGTTAAGCCTCCCGGTTATATCCGGATTTTCGACAACAATGCCGACAACACCTATTCTTTTCTCCATTTTATCACCTTTTCCGTAATGATAATTTTATTCAAAACATGCGACAATAAGCGAATAACGGCATCCTCCGCCAAATGCAAGGATTTTTGGCGGCTCTTTAATATAACTGCAGAAACCACAAGTTTATTATACCGTGTAAGAGACACGGAAAAAAGAATAATATCACAAACAGCTTCGAGGCTTGTCACTTTTTTGTGTTAATTTACATAAAATATACAAAGACAGTAAAGGAGTTGATTCACAATGAGTCCATACATATACGTTCCAAGGAGAAATTTTCCCCGGTACGGTCCCATATACAGACCCCCTTTCAGGCGACCCTACAGGTTCAGGTATCGTCCGGGAATTCGCTTCGGACCCCTCTTTTGGCTGATTCGAGGACTTATCTAGCATAAAAAACGGGGAGCTTGCGCTCCCCGTTCCTTTGTTTATTCCTGTGTGTCTTCCTGGTTCTTCATTTTTTCCAGCTCTTCCCGCACTATTTTCCTGATTGCATCTTCGGAAACCGGTTCGGTTTTCTGGGTCGAATGCTTGGCCATCTCTTCCCTGATAAACTTTCTGATGGCTTCCTTCTGGCTTTCTCCTTTTTCAATCAATTCGTTAACAAGCTTTTTTGCATCCTCGGCAGCAACTTCGCCCTTTTTCACAAGTTCATTCACCAGTTGTTCGACTTTCTCCGCGGAATAGGTTATCAGACCCAAACCAAAGTAAAGCGTTTTTTCAAGATACTTCATCATTTATATCATCTCCTCCGTCCGTATTAATCAATAAATAATACGTTTATATTTTCCTTTTGTATGACAGCCCGGCTAAAATAGATATTATTTATCCTGGAGACAATCATACTATAATCATATGCTCTTTTTGTTTTGTAATACTTTGCAAATATTGCCTGTTCGTTTTATAATATAATTGGCTGAACACGGAAATACGGCTGCCGGCTTTACAACTTTTTAGGAGTTGATTCACATGAAAGTAATAAAAAGGGACGGGCGCTTACAGGATTTCGATATAAATAAGGTACTGCTGACTATTGAATATGCCTCCGATTCCGCTGGAGCACCGATGGCAAGCTCCGATATAAAAAAAGTCGGTCAGGTTGTCGAGGAAAAAATAAATTCCTATAATACCGACCCTATACATTCCTCCGTTATTCAGCAGTTTGTCATTGAATCGCTTAAGGAACTCGGATTTTCGACGGTCGCCAAGTATTACAGCGAATACAAATAAATCCTGGCTTTTATTCGGTCCTTATTATCTTAAAATAAACTCCGTTAATATTTTTATCGAAGCTTTCGATAATCTGCGACTGCTGATCGTAATTTTTATTAAGCACCTTACGGAGAAGATTCATGTATTCCGATATTTTCTGAACTCCTATAACACTCGTTCTGATGTTCTCACCGATTAATTTGCTCAGTTCGTCAACCTTTCCGATATTTTTTAAGTTAACATGCTGCTTGAAAAAGGCTTTCAGGAATTCATTCTGGTTTTCCTTTCTGAATTCATCCGAATATTGTCTGAATACCCCGTTATTATCATATCCCTGGCGGAATCTTACAAACCATTCGGCCTTTTCACCGTTCAGCCTTTGAAGTCCCGGCTGTAAGTCAATATAAAGATCCTGCGTCGGATCGTCATATTTCATCCGGACAGGAACGTTAATTTCGACTCCTCCGAATAGATCGACAATTTCCCTGAAGCCTTTCGTATTTACATACGCATAGTCATCTACGCGGATCATAAAGACTTCTTCGATAAGATCGGCAAGAAAGTCAATATCGCTGTTGCGGAATCTGCCCATATTATTCTCGTATTCAATTCTTGATCCCACCGTATGAGCGGCATTTATTTTTTGAAAACCCTTCGCTCCATATAATTTAGGGGATTTTTCCTTTAAAAGGTTCAACACATCTTCGCTGTAATCAATGTAGATATCCCTCGGAAAGTTTATCAGCCTTACTGTTTTGTTCTTGTCAGAAACAGATGCTATTATAATCGTATCGTAATTGCCGCTCGTGGCATCTTCGCCGACAAGCAGGATGTTTTTATCGCCGTCCTCTACAAGCCTTGTATAATACTTCTGCCCTTTCGTTATTTTATATTCAGCCTGGACACCGTTATCCCTTTTTTCGGAAGATACCGGTTTTTCTTCGCTGATGCCGCTCTCGCTTTTTTCGGTACCGAATATGTCTTTAAAGGACGGAACCTTCTCATCTTTCCATAAAAACGAAGCAATGAGGACGCCTGAAAGAACACCCGCTATAACAGCTATTATCGAATATAAAAAAGCCGATCGGCCTTTTGTTTTTTCCATCTGCCTGTTATTGGCTGTATTGTTAAGCTTTAATTCCCGTTGTTTCATAATAATAAATATAGTCCTTTTTTGTTTGTTTGTGTAGATCAAATAATATCCAGCAGGCACTTTTTATTTTTGATTAGCTGCCGGATAACCACAGCTTTACGGCTATATTAATTGTACCAGTTTGCGGCAAACCTTCAATACCTGAAAGAAATATTCCGGAAAAACCTGTCTGGTTTTATTTATCACTGTACAAAAACAGTTGTTTGATATAAGATTATTCTTATGAAATTTTTATCCTGCGGGCATAAGCCGGCTGACTAAGTTCACACTGCACACAGGAGATACGACATTATGAAAAGACTGTTTTTAGGGGACTTTGCATTTTATAAGAATCTATTCCGGATTGCTGCACCTATTGCGCTTCAAAATTTAATCATGTCTTCGTTGAATTTTGTTGATACCGTAATGATAGGGCAGTTGGGCGAAACAAACATAGCTGCCGTTGCGCTGGCAAACCAGATTTTCTTTTTAATCGCGCTGTTTATGTTCGGCGTTTGCAGCGGTACTTCGGTGTTCGTTGCACAGTTCTGGGGAAAGAAAGATGTGACAAACATCCGCAAGGTACTCGGTCTAAGCTTGTTGTGTTCTGTTGTCATTACATTCTTTGCCACATTAATTATTTTGATATTTCCGGAGTTCGTCCTGTCCCTTTTTACAAAAGACACGGAGGTTATCCGGATCGGCAGTTCATATTTGAGAATAGTTTGCTTTTGCTATATCCCGACTTCCATTACCTTTTGCTATGCATCGACGTTAAGGAGCACAGGGCAGACAAAACTGCCTATGATAGCCAGTGCTGTCGCCCTTTCAATTAACACGGTTTTGAATTACATATTGATTTTCGGAAAGCTCGGAATGCCCGCGATGGGGGCTAAAGGGGCCGCAATCGCGACTGTCATCGCAAGATTTGCGGAGCTCTTCCTGATCCTTGGTACGGTATATTCCTTAAAGCTTGCCCCTGCCGCTTCATTTCGTGAATTATCCGCGTTCAGCGGCAGCTTTGCGGCAAAATTTTTTAACATTGTTGTCCCTGTAATAATGAATGAAGTATTATGGTCAATAGGGGTCACGATGTACACCGTCGTATACGGCAGAATGGGCACGGACATACTAGCTTCGATTAACATCTCATCGGCCGTTGAGGGAGTTTCTTTTGTGCTGTTCAAGGGCATAGCTAATGCCTGTGCCGTGATGGTAGGAAATAAGATAGGCGAAGGCGATGAACAAACCGCTTTTGTTTATTCGATGCGCCTCGCTGTTCTTGGTTCTTCCCTTGGAATAGTCATCGGCCTGATTGTTTCGTTTTCTTCCGGCATTTTGCTTGCTTTTTACAACGTCACGGCACAAGTATATGAAAATGCTCGCACAGTATTGAAAATTTTCGGTTTGTTCATGCCGGTTAAAGTATTCAATATGATAAACATAGTAGGTATTTTGAGAAGCGGCGGCGACACAAAGTACAGTCTTTTCCTCGACACTTCCGGAGTATGGTTTATCGCCGTTCCTCTCGCTTTTATCGGAGGGCTCGTATATCATCTTCCCGTTTACATCGTTTATATAACCGTAAACCTCGAGGAGATCTATAAATTCAGCCTCGGTTTAAAGCGTTTCATTTCGAAAAAATGGATTAATAACGTAATAGTGCAGATGGAATGACAAAGGTCCATTTACGCCGGGTATTAATAAACCCCTTTTTTTCAGGACATAATAACGAATGACAAAAAATGAAAGCCTGAAAGAGTGATCGAATGCGGATTGGAATTCCTAAGGGGTTATTATACTACAGATACCATGCTTTCTTTGAAACATTCTTTTCAGAACTCGGATCGGAAATCATAGTATCCGAACAGACAAACAAAGATATTCTGGATATGGGAGTCCAATTCTGTGTTGATGAGGCCTGTCTTCCCGTCAAGGTGTTCCACGGTCACGCGGCATCGATAAAGGACCGCTGCGACTACCTGATTATACCTCGTATTATGAGCATCTGCAAAAAGGAATATATATGCCCAAAATTCTGCGGTTTGCCGGAAATGATAATACACAGCATTCCGAGTGTCCCAAAAGTTTCCGTTGACCCGTTATACATGCGGAACGATAAAGAGCTGTTCAAATGGTGTCTTTCGGCGGGATCGGCCGTGACCAGGGACAGTGCCGCAATAAAAAAAGCCTTCGTCAGCGCAAAAAAAGCGCAGAAAAAAAGCCGTACGGGAATAATAGAGCCCGGCCGCAGACTCACGGTTATGCTGGCCGGCCATCCGTATGTCGTAAATGATGATTATTTGAATATGGGTATTTTTAATAAGCTTCGCGCAAAGGGGATCGGAATTATTACAGAGGAATTTGTCAGCGACGGCGAAACGCGCGAAGAAGTAAAAAGACTCGTTAAAAAACCTTTCTGGACTTTTCAGCGCCGGATATTCGGGGCAGCCTGCGTTCTGATTAAGAAAAATTTAATCAACGGCATTATTTACCTGTCGTCATTCGCATGCGGGATTGATTCCGTGATAATTGATCTGATAAGGCATTTTGTCGGGGATTTCCCGATGCTCGTTATAAAGCTGGATGAACACACGGGTGAGGCAGGGGTTGATACGCGCGTCGAAGCCTTTATCGACATGCTCGAAAGGAGGGTATTGAATGAGAATTACAATCCCTCACCTCGGGAATGTGTACTTAGCGGTCAAAATCCTGTTTGACAGTCTCGGGCTTGATTATGTCATACCTCCACTGAACAGCAGGGAAGCTTTATCCCTCGGCTCGAAATATTCTCCCGAGGAAATATGCCTTCCGTTTAAATTGATGGTTGGAAACTATATTGCCGGTGTGGAAAGCGGCGCCGATACGGTATTGTTGGTCGGAAGCTGCGGACCGTGCAGGTTCGGTGAATATCCCGAACTGCAGATCCGCATTATGAAGCAGCTCGGCTATGACGTCGATTTTATTGTTTTGGATCCTGTACAAAGCATAGGGTTAAACGAACTGTTCAAAAGAATCCGGAAGGTTGGTTTGGAAAGCGGAAAAAGCGCCCTGTCGAAAATCGGCTCTGTTTTTCTGGCTTATAACGCGATGAGGCTTATTGATGAAATCGAAGCTTCGGCGCACGCGATCGCGGGATACGAAACAAACCCCGGCGAAGCAAAAAATCTTTTATCGTCATGCAAAAAAGAAGTTTTCTCATGCAGTGATCCGGTTAAAGCCGTCAAAATTCTGAACCAGTACAGAAACAGGATCAAAACGATTCCGGCGGACTATTCGAAAAAACCGCTGAAAATAGCGGTAATGGGAGAAATATATACTGTCATTGAACCGTTTTCTAACCTTTACATCGAAGATATCCTGATGGACATGGGGGTTTCAACGGTCAGAAGGCTGACTCCGACCTGGTGGCTGAAGGATATGCTTCTTAAGACGATTAATCTTAATTCAAGGGAACTGCTGAAAGCTTCGAATGAATTTCTGCCGCTTTATATCGGCGGACACGCGCGGGAATGCATAGGCGAAGCAGTATTAGCCGCAAAAGAGCAGATGGACGGAGCGATTCAGATATTCCCGATGGGATGCATGCCCGAAATAGTGTCAAAGTCAATACTTCCTTCCATTGCGCAAAAGAAGAAACTGCCCGTCCTTTCGCTCGTAGTTGACGAGATGACCGGCGAAGCGGGATACCTTACAAGGATAGAAGCCTTTCTCGATCTATTGGAGAGGAGACGCGAACATGTATGCACTAGGTGTTGACGTCGGATCCGTGAGTACGAATATCGTGCTTCTTGATAACAGCGGCAATGTCGTTGAAAAACTCTATATACGGACGAAAGGAAGGCCGATGGAGGCGGTTCGTTCAGGGCTTGCCGTTTTAAAGGATAAATATGACGACAGGCAGATTCAATCGGTAGGTGTGACGGGAAGCGGCAGAATGATAACGTCAATTCAGATCGGCGCTGATATCGTCAAAAACGAAATAACCGCTCATGCCGTTGCCGCAATTCAAGCGGATCCGGAAGTAAAAACAGTTATTGAAATAGGAGGCCAGGATTCGAAAATTATTATCATAAGAGACGGCGTTGTAACGGACTTCGCAATGAACACCGTATGCGCCGCCGGAACGGGTTCGTTCCTCGACAGGCAGGCCGAACGGCTTGAAATACCGATTGAGGAGTTCGGAGACCACGCTTTAAAAGCGGCCGTGCCGGTCAGAATTGCCGGCCGCTGCGCGGTATTCGCCGAGTCGGACATGATCCATAAGCAGCAGCTTGGTTATGCGACATGTGATATAATCGGCGGGCTTTGTGAAGCGCTTGTCAGGAATTATCTGAGCAATGTTGCGAAAGGAAAGGAACTGCTTCCCAAGGTTCTTTTCCAGGGCGGTGTCGCGGCTAATAAAGGTATTCACAGGGCTTTCGAAAACGAGCTTCAGCTTCCCGTTCACGTTCCGCCGCATTATGACGTTATGGGAGCTATCGGCGCGGCAATTCTGGCAAGGGAAAAGCTTGAACGCGAGAAAAAGAAAACAATGTTTAAAGGGTTTTCGGTATCCGACGCCGAGTTCAAATCGCGCAGTTTCATCTGCGGCGGATGCCCGAACAGGTGCGAGGTCGTGTGCGTACTCGAAAACCAAAAAGCCATAGGTTATTTCGGCGATCGGTGCGGGAAATACAATAACCGCTCCTTTTCACCGCCGGCCGCGTATGTATAGGATCAGAACGTAAAGCCCGCCTTTCAGGGCTATCTTCCATTTCAAGAAAATGCATCCCTCCACCGTAAGCAGCATATATTCCACATAATAGCAGTAGATACGATAAGCATGTCATGTTATAATTTGAATATGGACGAAACCTCATTTCGTTCATATTTTCATATTAAATCAAAAACGATTCTCATATTGTCTATTGTTGGGGTAAAAAACAAAAATACCTGCTTCGGGAGGCTCAAATACATGAAAAGGGCGCGGAAATTCGGCTTGTTCTTAATAATAACGTTATTTACGGTTTTTGTGTTTGCGGATACTTTACCCCGCCATGCTATGGGACAGGTACAACCTATAATGGAAATCGAACAGAAACTCCAGGGAATTTCCGATATTGAAACAAAAGTAATGGAGGAATTGTTTACGATTTCCCAGGATATAGAAGAGCTTGAAAGGCGTGAAGAACAGACAAAACAGGAAATTGAGGCGCTTGAGGCCGAAATCGCAAGGCTTGAAAGTGAAATCGCCGAAAAACAAAGCGGTTATAACGAGCAGCTTAATGTTCTCGAAAGATTTCTTGTCGGTTATCAAAGAAAGGGCCCGGCATCATTTCTCGAAACGGTTTTAAAATCGAAAAACCTTACCGATTTCGTACGAAGTCTTAATATGCTGCGTGAATTGAGCAAGAACACTGTTCTTCTGCTCGATGAACTCGAAAGAAATCAAAAAGAGCTCGCGATGAAAAGAGATAACCTGGCCGAGTACGGAAAGCTGCTGGATGAATCAATGACGCAGCTTCAGATTGCGATCGCGGAAATGCACAGGTTAAAGGAGGAACAGGAATCAATCCTGGTTTCGCTGGCGGATTCAAGGGAACTATACCAGAACGAGCTGGAAAAATTACAGCAGATGTGGGATGAATTAAAAATCCTTTTTTCCGAAATACTGGTCCGTTTCGCAAGCATATTCGAAAGGGGCGAATTCCCTGTTGAAGCGCTGAACTTAAGGCTTAATTTCCCCAGGCTTTCGGGCACGATTTACGCGCAGACGCTCAACGATGTATTAGAAAACCAGCCGGAGATACCCCGGATGGTGTTTTACTTTACTCCCGATGAAATCATTGTGGAAGTACCCGATAAACATTTGGTCCTCACAGGGAAATTCAGCGTTATAGATAAAAGCATCCTTAAACTTGAAGTGGTTAAGGGCAGTTTTTACCGGATGCCGTTAACCGAAAGCTCAATCAATGAACTGTTCAGAAACGGGCCGATAGTTATAGACTTTAAAGAACTGATGGGGGATGTAGTGGTAGAATCCGTCGAGTTTTACGACGGCTATCTGGAATTTGTCATTGCTCCTGATTTTTAATACATAACGGGGGGTCATCATGATTAAGGCAAGGAATGTTTCACTCGTATACCGTGACGGTACCGTCGCGCTCGATGATGTTAACCTGGATTTGCATGCAGGTGGACTTTACTATGTGATTGGACCGAGCGGATCCGGAAAGACAAGCCTGATGAAGCTGCTTATCGGTATTGAGTTCCCCACCACGGGCTTTCTTGAAGTGATGGGGCAGCCGATGCGGAAAAGGGAAACAGCAAAAATAAGGAAGCTTCGAAGGGATATAGGGCCGGTTTTCCAGGAGTTCAAGCTGATTTCGGGCAGGACAGCCATAGAAAATGTTATCATGGGAATGCGTTTTCTCGATATCCCGATGAATAAGGCAAAGGAACTGGCAAAAAACGCTTTGGTACGGGTCGGGCTTGAACATAAAGCATTTACGCTCGTAGACAGGCTGTCATACGGCGAAGCGCAGCGCGTCGCGATAGCGAGGGCTGTGGCAAGAAGGCCGGCATTGATACTTGCCGACGAACCGACCGGGAATCTGGACCATGACAATGCGGTGAAAATATTCAGGCTGCTGGAATCTTTTAAAGACAGGAATACAACCGTCCTGATTACAACACACGCTACGCATTTGATAGGCGGCTGCAATGCCGACGCCCTTCTGTGTGTGGAAAAGGGGAAAATATCGATTGAAAGAAGGGGTGGGCGGACATGAAAAATATAGGCTACTTTTTGCGCGAAGCGGGCAAAATTATACGCTATAACAGCGTTTCGAATATTTTTTCGTTCCTGGGGACAGGCCTTATACTGTTTCTGCTTGGCCTTGTCGTCGCAGTATGGGGAATCAGCAGCCAACTCGTCGTTTTGCTTCAGCAGGAGGCGGAAATCAGCGCATATTTTGACAAATTGCCTGAAAACCCCGAAGATATAATAAACAGCATAAAATCAATCGACGGAGTATGGAATGTCAGTTATGTGGGAGCCGAAGAAGCCCGTTCCCGTATGGAGAATATCCTGGGCGACGAGTCATATATCCTCGATTTGTTTGAGAAAAATCCTTTTGAGCCTTATCTTGAGATAAGAATTCACCTGGACAAAATTGACCCTGTGCTGCAAAGCATTAGGAACATTAAAGGAATTGATTATGTGCGCGATAACAGGGAGGTTCTCGAGCAGATAAAAGGAATCTCACGCGCGCTTGAGATACTGGGCTATCTCGTTATTGCCGCAGTCAGCATAACGACTCTTGTAATAATATCACACATGATCAGACAGGGCATTTACCACAACCGCGAGCAGATTAAAACACTGCGTCTTTTGGGCGCGCCGGACAGATTTATCGGTTTCCCGTTTGTGCTTGTCGGGTTCTTATTAACCTTCGGCGGCGGACTGCTGGCCTCGGCTCTGATTACGGTACTTATTAACCGCGGATATGCCCAGTTGGGAGGAGCCATGCCGTTTATCCCTCTTCCTCCAAAAGACAGGCTTTTGCTTGGGATTGTTACGCTGCTTTTATCGGGCAGCGCTGCCCTCGGAATACTCGGAAGCCTGTTCGGGCTCTCTTCGATAAACAAGGAAAACCAAGGGTAGAACGGAAACGTTCTACTTTATTTTTTCTGCCATAAGCTGGGCCTTTATAGCCAGTTCCGCAGCTTTGAACGCATGCTCCTGCTTCATCGCGGTTTCCGTGCGGTTCAGGCAATCCAGAATCAGCTGCCCGAAAAACGGAAATCCTACCTTTCCGCGAACATCGAAACTCGTTTCCTCTTTATTATTGGCCAAATATACCCTGCTTCCGGATTTTTCACCCAGGTTCATATATTTGCGCAGTTCAATAAACCCTTCCGTACCCAGGATAAAAGTACGGCCGTCGCCCCAATTCGATAACCCGTCCGGTGTAAACCAATCCACCCTGAAATATCCGCTCGCGCCGTTATCGACTACAAGCATGCAGTCGCCGAAATCATCCAGTTCCGGGTGCTGCGGATGGGCATAGTTGGCGATTTGACTTCTTACCACGGCAGCATCGGATGCTCCCGTGTAATACAGAAACTGCTCAACCTGGTGACTGCCGATATCACACAGTATTCCGCCGTATTTTTTCTTAACAAAAAACCAGTCGGGCCTCAAATCGGCGCTCAACCGGTGCGGTCCGAGACCTATTGTCTGGATTACGTTGCCGATTGCGCCCTTTTTTATAAGTTCACCCGCAAAGACAGCTTCCTCATTGTGAATACGCTCACTGTAATAAACAGCATATTTTCTGCCCGTCCGCTCCGCTTTTTTCTTTGCGCTTTCCAACTGTTCCAATGTGGTCAGCGGCGGCTTATCGGCAAAATAGTCCTTGCCGGCGTCCATTACCCGCAGCCCCAGCGCGCATCTTTCGGACGGAACGCAGGCGCTCGCAACCAGACGGACTTCCGGGTCCGACAGTACCTCTTCCTCGCATGAAGCGATCCGTGCCTGTGGAAACATCTTTTTGTATACTTCCATTTTTGCCTTATCGGGATCAAAAAGATATTTCAGTGTTGCTCCCGCTTCAAGAAGCCCGTTGATCATTCCCCCGATATGCGCGTGATCAAGCCCGACCGCGGCAAAGACAAACTCCCCGGGTCTGACTACGGGAGCCGGTTTTCCTTTCGGCATATAATTAAAGCCCTCCCTGCGTTCCATATCTTTTTCCCCTTTCTTTTATAACCACTTTCTATGGCTTCCGGGTATTGTAAAGCACAAAAATGATGATGAGAACGCATCATACCGGATTAAAAAAACTTGTCTGACTGCTGATATATGACTGCATATCTCTGACTGTAATTTTGTCATCCGGTTCGATACCTCCTGTAAGAAACGGGGAATCCGGATCGTGTTTAAGCGTATTGCGTTTTACGAGGCTGTCGCTGTAATTTGCATAGCAGTATAAGCACCCATGCTTGCACGTGTTGTACGCTCCGATGTCAATGCTTGCCGCGCATCTGCATTCATCTCTCTGGTTTTTGTCTTTTCCAACGCTAATCTTACGCCCGATTATCGCGGAGATCAGGGAGTCATCAATGCATTTGGCATGCTTAATGCCTACCGGCGACAGGTCAGCTTTTTCAGAACAGGCCATGATTTCAATACCATAAGAGTCCGCTATTTCAGAAAGCCGCGCTCCCATTTCGAGCATCATATCTTCGGTTAACGGTTTTAAGCTTGGCATGTTCCTTTTCGTTTTCCGATACACATCCGCGAAGCTTATTATGCAACGGCCGGTATAGCCTTTAAGTTGCGACGCGATCTTTGCGAAATTTCTTATATGATATGATAAATCAATATCTTCAGTATAAAAAATCGGGTCGTATCTCCATACGGTCTTCAACTTCCCGATTTTCTCCGAAAGATTTTGAAAAGCGTTAATCACAACATCTGTTTCAGGTACATGCCTTTCTATCTTTTTATCATAGGCGTTGACTGTAACGAGGAAATAATAATTATAATCCGAAATAAGCCCAAGCTTACCGAGCATCGGGACAGGGTTCTTTGTCCAAAATACCGTGCAGTCAATAACATCCGGGGTTAAAGCCACCTTACTGACCTGATGATAATTCATCGGATTGCGCACGTATACGAAACCGGCTTTAACTCTATTAATGAACCAGTCCGTATAAAACGCCGGTATATCCGTTCTTCTGCTTACACTAAGAATCAAACCGGAACCCTCTCCCGTCACAGCGTCGGTATTCGGTCATCCGCATTTTGAGTAGCCGCATTTCTTGCAGATCTTGCAGCCTCCTTCATGCTCCATCGGTTCACCGCAGTCGGGGCACAGGTTATCCGCGCTGCGGTAGCTCCGTTTGCTTTGGTCACCGCCCGCGGTCAGCACATCAACCGATCCTACCAGACGGGCTGTCGGTCTTTGTACCACTCCTCCCAAAACATCCGCCTCGTCTTTTTTAATGTTGTCCCCGTTTCCGTTCTGGTGATTCATAACCTTTTCAATGAGGCGTCCAATCGCGTCGGGGCACGACAAAACCTTCATATCCCGCTGGCGGATGGTAGAAGCGCAGCGGATCCCTTTAAGCTGTTCGATAATCGATTCGGCCGCAATACCTGACCTGAGCGCAATCGATACAAGGCGGCTCGTCGCTTCGGACTGGGACGGGCAGCCGCCTGCCCTGCCTGTGTTTGTGAATACTTCGCATATTCCCTGATCATCATAATTAACGGTAATATACAGGTTTCCGCAGCCGGTTCTTACCTTTTCGGTAAAACCGTTTGTAATATCCGGGCGGGGCCTCGGAACAATTTTGGGTTCGCCGCTTCCCTGCGATGCGGCGCTTTCGCCTTTTCCTTTTACCTTTCCGATATTAAGCACCTGCATATCCCGGCTTCCGTCACGGTAAATCGTAACCCCCTTGCATCCGGTCTTATATGCCGTTATGAAAACTTCCCGCACATCATCTGTTGTCGCATCGTTTCTCAGATTCACAGTTTTTGAAACGGCATTATCGGTATATTTCTGGAAAGCCGCCTGCATTTTCACGTGCCACTGCGGAGAAATATCATGCGCCGTAACAAAAAGTTCGCGTATATCCCGGGGTACTTCTTCAATGTCACGAAGACCGCCCTTCCTTGCAATTTCTTTCATCAATCTTTCCGAATAAAACCCTCTCTCTTTTGAAACAGCTTCAAATATCGGGTTTGTTTCAACAAGCTCATCGTTATCCATAACATTTTTTATGAATGAAATTGCAAATAACGGTTCAATCCCGCTCGAAACACTTGCTATTATGCTTAATGTACCTGTCGGGGCGATTGTTGTTGTGGTAGCGTTCCGTATCCGGATTCTTTTGCTCTTATAAATGCTTTTATCGTAATACGGGAAAACCCCTTTAATTTTTGCGATTTCCTTTGATTTTTCGCGTGCCTGCTGCCGTATGAAACTCATAACTTCTTCAGCCAGCTGAATGGCTTCTTCAGAGTCGTATTTAATTCCGAGTTTTAACAGCATATCGGCCCATCCCATGATCCCAAGGCCTATTTTGCGCGTACCGAGGGTCATTTCCTTTATTTCGGGAAGAGGATACCGGTTTACATCGATTACATTGTCAAGAAAATGAACAGATGTGTGGACTACTTCCCTGAGCTTTTCATAATCAACTTCATATCCCTTTTCGGTTTGTTTGACCATACGGCTCAAATTGATTGAGCCGAGATTACATGATTCATACGGAAGCAAGGGCTGCTCGCCGCACGGATTGGTGCTTTCGATCTCGCCCAGTTCCGGGGTAACATTGTCGCGGTTTAACCTGTCAAGGAATATTATACCGGGTTCACCGTTTTTCCAGGCCATTTCGACTATCATGTCGAATACTTTTCGGGCGCTCAGGCTGCCGGTCTTGGTTTTTGTTTTCGGGTCAATCAGATCATAATCAGTGCCAAGCTCTACGGCTTCCATAAATGCTTCCGTTACTCCGACGCTTATATTAAAATTCGTTATGTCGTCGTTATTCTGCTTGCAGGTAATAAATTCGAGAATATCGGGATGATCAACCCTGAGAATGCCCATATTGGCACCTCTCCTGGTTCCTCCCTGCTTAACCGCCTCCGTAGCAGCATTAAAAACTTTCATGAAGCTGACAGGACCGCTTGCGACCCCTCCCGTAGAATTTACCGACGAGCCTTTCGGACGGAGCCTTGAAAAGCTGAAACCGGTCCCGCCCCCGCTTTTATGTATCAACGCCGCATTTTTTACACTGTCGAAAATGCCCTCCATACTGTCTTCGATCGGCAGCACAAAGCACGCGCTAAGCTGTCCCAAAGGCCTTCCCGCGTTCATAAGCGTCGGCGAATTCGGCAGAAAGTAAAGCTCGGTCATTAATTTGTAAAACCGTTCCTCAATTTCAACCAGTTCGTTTTTGTCGACATAATCCGCGTCAGCAGACGCCACGGTTTTTGCCACTCTTCTGAACATTTGCTCAGGCGTTTCAATCAGATTTCCGTTTTCGTCTTTTGCAAGATACCTTTTTTCCAGTACTTTTACGGCATTATCCGACAGTTTCATAACATTTTACCTCCATATTTACTATATATTGTGCATTTTTATAAAATAAAAGCCAAGATATTGTATATATATATCATATCGGCATCATTATAATTTGTAAAGAATGATCCGGACGAATTTTTTTCATTATTCTTTTTTTATTTTAAAAATTCGCCTTTTATTTTCTCTTTCGTATACCACCTGTGATTTTTCTCAGAATATCATTCGGACTGATTAGATGCTTCTTTTTCTTCTGGCTCGGATATATCCCAAGATGTGCGGCTGTTGCGGTTTCAACTGAATAAAATATTTCCTGGCTGCTTTCATTAACAATGGAAAGATACCTGTCCAGGTCTTTTCTTTTGATTACCGAAAACAGTATTGTCACTTTGCCGGTTGAACCTCTGCCTTCGATGGATGTTACACCAAACCCGGCATCGATTATTTTCGCACGCAAATCTTCCTCCCCGCTGATTACAAAAAGACGAATCACCAAAAAACCGATTGCAAGTTTTTCTTCCGCTTCGATGCCAAGGTAATTCCCGATGGCAAACCCAAATGCATAGGCAAAATAGGTAAGGGGGTTGTTAAGATTCTTCATAATCTGGCCTATTACGACGATCCAGATTAAAACTTCAAAAAACCCCAGGATAGGCGCAATCAACCTGTTGCCTCTTGAAACAAAGATAATGCGCAGCGTCCCAAGCGTAACATCGAGCATTCGGGCCATTACGATTAGAAAAGGCAAAACTGCCCATGCAAAAAACTCGCTTTCAAAAAATCCGACCAATTGTACCCTCCTGTTTCATGAATACTTTTGCCTTCATGTCAAAGTGGATGCGCTGTTTCCAAGTTGGCTAAGCCGCTCATTGCGTTCATGTTTTTCCGCTCTGTTTTTGATTTTCATAATAAGGTTTGCGTTAATAATTTCTTATCAGAACCTCATCCACTTCACCGCGCCGGTCGGCCTTCGAATTTACCGAACGTTTCGCTTTTATTATCTTAATTTTATATTCTTTGTATAAATCAAAAATAAAATCCGTTGCGCTGTTCGAAAGAAGAAATTTTACGCCTTTTTTATCAAGCCTGTCGCACAACAGCTTCAAACGTTTTTGTTCTTCCCTGTCAAACCCCCTTTTGTCATACCCGGTGAAATTAGCGCTGTCCGACACCGGGTCATACGGCGGGTCAAAATATACAAAATCCCCTTTCCGCACTCCTTCGAGAGCCTTTTCAAAATCCGTATTCATAAGTGTTATTCCCGGCTGCTTCAAGTACTTTCCCATAGCGAGCAGGGCTTTTTCATTCACGAAATTCGGATTTTTATAACGCCCGAAAGGCGCGTTGAACTCACCCGCCCGGTTTACCCTGAACAACCCGTTATAACAGGTTTTATTCAGATAAATTATCCGTGAAGCTTTTTGTATATCGCTTTTTTTCTCGTATTCTTCTTTGTTCCTGTCCCAGTTCCGTATTTCATAAAAATAGCCGGCTTCGTTCTTATGCTGTTTCAGCTCTTCTATCAATTCTTCGGTATGATCGCGTATTACCCGGTACACGCACATAAGCGATGAATTAATGTCATTTACAACAGCCCTTTCGGGCTGCAGGCCGAAAAACACGGCTCCGCCGCCTAAAAAGGGCTCGTAATATGTTTTGTACTCCGGTATATGTTTTTTTATTTCGCCGAACAGTTGGCGTTTCCCGCCAACCCATTTCAGTATCGGAACAACGGAATTTTTCTTCAAGACATTCTCCCTTTTCGGACATATCGCTCGACAAATCCATTCTATCAAAAAAAAACAGGTTTTTGTACAGATACAATGATGATATGAAAATAAAAAGAATAAGAAATGTGACGCAGCCATGATTTTTTCCATAGTCTGAAGTTTATCAATACTTGCCGGAATGAACTTATATGGATCAGTTTAGTTTTTGTTTCCCATCATTTTTATTCATAAAACAAAGCTTTCTATAATTACTTGGAGTGAGCGAACAGACGGATTTAAAAGCACGCTCAAAAGTTCTATCAGAATCAAATCCACAGCTAAGCGAGATATCAAGGATCGTATCTTCAGTATTTTCTAACAGATACTTGGCGCGTTCAATCCTAAGATTATTTAAGTATTGATTGAAGCTGGATTCGAATACCTGTGAGAAAATTTTGGAAAGGTAGCCTTTGTTAATTCCCAATTCCTTTGACAATATATCCCTTGTCAACGGCTCAGTATAGTGTTCGGCCATATAAACTGATATTTTCTCTATAATCGGCAGCAAGTGTGTATCTGTTTTTCTGTATATTTAAGTAATGGCCTAATCCTTGCATATAGTAAACGAAGATAAGCCTCATTTACATCCACAGTGTTATCAATTAACATATTTTGTATCACATAGTGTACCTCATGATGCAAGTCCTCTTTTGATAAGACTATATTTTTCAATATACGATTGCTCATTTGAGATAAGCCTATTCCAACAAACTCAGGCTGATGCATAATAATTTTATACACACAGCTTCCCTGCTTAGATAATGAGCCATGAGGAACAAATGGTAAAATGAAAGCTAAACTTTCACTGGGTATTATATATTTTTTATGATCTATTTCCATATAGCCTTCACCGCTGACTACATAAACAAGCTCAACCGAACGGTGAAGGTGTAAAGGGTGATATGATCCAACTATTGTACCAACTGACATCTTATCTTTTCTATTTTCATAATATATGGACATTATATGTTCCTTTCTTTGCCAATCATCATTATTTTAGTTAATGGCAATACATAACTTCTATAGTAATTAATTATCCAGAGGGTACTGTTATCTCCCGAGCGGAATAACTCGGATTAAAGAACTGCATCAGTGACATTTATCAAATACAACCGTACTTTCAGAATCATTAATTATTTTTATTATGATTTTACTATATCTCAGAAGTAAATTCAACATGAATTGCGGAAGTGTCCATATGCGACCGATATATGCAAAATCGGCTCTATTATGCTATATTTTGAAGGAAAGCCAACCAAATATGTGATAATAGAACTAAATTGCATCGGAATACCCAATAATTAAAATTAAGAATACCGGCTTGCTTTTCGTAATCAGAACATAAAAAGAAAAGACGTATATACGTCTTGCTAAACATAAATTGTAAACTGGTAAAATAAACCTCACTTCATTTATATTTATTGGGATATGTTTGATATAAAACAGTGTATAATAGATTTATATTTACTGCCTCCTTATAAATTATTTCGCGAGAGAGTAAATGTTTACTATATCCTGCTTACTAAGCTTAACAAAATTTCCGATTTTTTTAGTATCATTTGCCGTAGCCTTATCTGCCATTTCCTCAAAACGGTCATCACCGATTCCCACATCAGAAAAGCGGGTAGGTAAAGCGCAATCATACCTTAAGAAATTTTCGAGACGCTCAATGCCCTTAAGCGCTGTTGCTTCAGGATCATAAAAGTCGTTATCCACTCCCCATACCCGTACGGCGAACTGTACGAATCGGGTAATATTGTGTTTGTATACGTATTTCATCCATGCAGGGAAGCAAATTGCCAAACCGGCGCCATGCGCAATATCGTAAATACCGCTGACTTCATGTTCAATCATATGAGAGGCCCAGTCGCCGATCCTTCCGCAGCTTAGCAGGTCATTGTGAGCTACGCAGCCGGTCCACATAATTTCCGCTCTCGCGGCGTAATCATCAGTATTTTTTAAAACCTTGGGCAGCGCTCGGATAACAGACTGCATACTGGCTTCGCAAAGCCTGTCGGAATAATCCACATCATCCACGTTAGTGAAGTACCTCTCCATAATATGCGCCATAATATCAGCTGCACCGCAAGCCGTTTGATATGCAGGTACCGAACAGGTAAGAGCGGGATTAAGAATAGAAAAAACCGGGCGTATCAAATCTATATCCAGTCCTCTCTTGAACCAGCCGTCTTCATTGGTAATAACGCTGCTGGGGCTCATCTCGCTGCCTGCCGCTGCAATGGTAAGAATGGTTGCTACCGGCAAAGTAACAGCGGGGACAGCAGATTTATCATAAAAGTCCCATACATCACCATCGTAAGGAATGCCCACACCGATTGCTTTCGCAGAATCAATGGTACTGCCGCCTCCGACGGCCAGAATGAAGTCTACCCCTTCCCTTCGTCCAAGTGCGATACCCTCTCTCACTAAACTCACACGAGGATTGGGCTTTACACCGCCCAGCTCAACAAAGTCAATTCCTGCCTCCTTTAAAGATTTCACAACAGTATCATAAAGACCATTTCGCTTGATACTGCCTCCTCCATAATGAAGAAGAACCTTGCTGGCGCCATATCCCTTTATAATCTCGCCGATCTTTTTCTCCTGATCCTTTCCAAAAAACACCTTTGTTGGACTGCAAAATTCAAAATTTACCATAAAATATTACCTCCTCTGCTAAATTAAAATCCATATGGAATTTTATAGACGTCAAACTTTTTGTTTTACGGTTCATTCATATTGTGAAGTTTTCCACTCCGCATAACCATTTTTACCGTTGTTTATACTATACCACTTTCATTCCGTATTATATTTTAAATTAATAATCCTGGTAATTCAGGGCTAATAATTGCTACCCGGATAAACAACATATACATTAAAAAACGCCTGGCTGGCAGAAGCAGCCGGGCTTTCAAAATGCACAGAATATCATAGTACCAATGTTTAAATAAACACATAGTGTTACTATATATTTACCATTACCTTGCATGATGAAGGATCTTTTAATGCTGTGATAAAGGCTTTTTCAGCTTCGTCAATGGTAAAGTTATGGGTAATAAGTTTTGAAAACAGTTCTTTTCTTTTTGCTATAATATTCAGTGCAGCCGGGTATGTATTTCTGTATCTGAAGGAACCATGGATGCTAATCTCGCGGCAAATAGCGTCCAGTAACGGAATTTTTGTCATATCGTCCGGTCCCATGCCAATCATCACAACATTTCCACCGGAACGCGCTGCCTTTATCGCACTGGCTGCACATTCCTGCGCACCGGTACATTCGAAAACAGCATCATAATATTGCGATTTCTGCATGCCGTTTTTACTATTGATAATCTCGGTAGCTCCCAGCTCTTTTGCACGTTTGAGGCGAATATCCTGAATATCCGTTACTGCAACTTCAGACGCTCCAGCTTCAAAAGCTGCTATCATAACACAAATACCGATAATTCCGGCACCCAGAACCAGTACTTTCTGACCGACCTGAAACTTCGCCAGACGCAAAGCATGGATACCAACTGAAAAAGGTTCAGCCAATGAAGCTGTCTGAGCTGATAAACCGGCAGGAACAGGATGGACCAGTTCTGCAGGATGAGCAACGTATTCTTTCATTACTCCATCTACAGGTGGTGTCGCAAAAAATTGAACTTTTGAGCACAAATTGTATAAACCGCTCCGACAGTGGTCGCACTTCATACATGTTATTCCCGGCTCAAGAGCTACAATATCTCCAGCCTTTACTTTGTCAACACCTTCTCCGACAGCGACTACCGTCCCTGCAGCCTCATGTCCGAGAACCATCGGTTCTTTAACTATAAAATCACCGATTCTCCCATGTTGCCAGTAGTGTACATCCGATCCGCAGATGCCGCATGCATCAACCTTTATTAATACTTCCCCTGTTTCCGGAACAGGTTTGCGAATATCCTTAATTACAATGCGTTTTGTTTCTTCCAGATACACCGCTTTCACTGCAAACCCTCCTTAGCTGTAATTTTTCATAGTTGATTAACTCACACCGTCTAATGGAATTTTTCAAATATAACAAGGTAAACCGTGGCCCACCCGGTCTACTTCAAAAATTAAGTCGATTACTTTCATCACACGCAAGACCTGATCCGGTTTTACAATTAAATCAGCTTTTCCATCCAATACATCTATGATATTTATATAATATTCCGACCAATCTGATGTTACTTCGGGCAATGGCAGCTCTTTTAGCGTATAAGAAGGACGCGGCGCCATTGTACGGGTTGGTCCTGCTTTGGTATAGACAATATCGTCTCCCCACTTCATTACAGCATCCGTATTCAGAATTACCATCTTCCCGTCACGCGCGTAAAAAGTTCCATATAGTTTTTTAGCCCTATAAATGTAGGCTTCCCCATTATCTTCCAGTCTGTCAACGAAAGTACCATTGAAGCGACGATAGGTATTAGTGAAATCAATAAAAAACCCGTAAGGTTTGGCAGCAAAAATGTCCATGCCGCCACATTTTCTCTAGATAACCTTTTCTTACCCATCATGTTCCTCCGTCATTATCCTATTTTTACGTTAAAATAAAACTATAAAAATATTAGGGGAAGCACCGTAATCAGGTTTTATCACTTGCTGTGCTTGCAGGTGCCCCCCCCACAATTAGTTCAGGATAATCAAGCCATTATTCCGGCTCACGAACAAGTCTGTTGCCTTCTTTTACAATAACATCAATTGCCTCTTCTGCAGTCTTCACTCCGCTATACACGGCCTGAAGTTCTCTGCTCATAATATCACGAATCTTTATTCCAGTTAGGACATGTAAAGAATACGTTATCCGGGTTCTCACGGTTCATAAATTTCAAAAGTGCCTGGGTGTTTTTCGGCGCGAACTCGCTGTTTACGAATTCATCCATCAATGTTTTGTGCGGGGGAATACCTCTGAAAGGAATAGCTGTCGTGCGTTTTACACCTTCTTCGCTAAGATAATGTTTCAAAAACTCCCAGCATACTTCCGGATATTTAGTGTTTGACCCGATTGAAAAGCCGCCTCCGCCGATATATTTATTTCCGGTATCATACTTCGGATTGCCGCTCATCGGTGCCTGCATTGCATAAAGGTTAGGCTTTTCCATTAGTTTGGCATATTTACCGAACCATTCAGGGTTCGCACTAATCATTGCTATTTTTCCGCTTACAAATAATCCGAGGTCCTGTGCCTGAGTTTTATCGTAGTTCCATCCTTCACGTACACCATCAGCAATCTTCTGTAAGCATTCCGCTGTAATTGGACTTACCTCTACTGTTTGATTCGGTTCTTCACCAATCACGAAATCACTGCCCAGCGAAAGGATAAAATTGTCATAGAAATCGCTGTCGGTTGGAGTCCAGGACAAACCGTATACATCGATAACGCCGTCGCCGTCCCGGTCAACTGTGAGTTTTTTAGCAATTTCAATCATGTCATCAAATGTCCAGTCTTCATCCGGAATATCAACACCAAATTCCTCGAAGATATCAAGATTCAGGCATATTCCCATCGGTCCCATATCATAAGGAACACCATAGATTCTGCCCTTATAGGTATAGCCCCAGAATACACCCGGCCAGTAATTGTCGGTTTTCCATCCACTGTTCGGATCTTTTGAGTCACGTTCCATGTAGTCAGTCAGATCAAGCAGTGATCCGTTTGCCAGGTATTCTCTTGATGTTCCGGTAGTCATACCGGTAATGTCCGGCTGTGAATTGGAAGCAACCTGTGTGCTAAGTTTTTTCCAGTATTCGCTCCAGGGTGTTGTTTCAATAACAAACTTCACGTTTGGATGCATTTTTTCAAATTCCTCAATTCCCGGTCCCCAATAAGGCCATTCCTCACTGCTTGCCCAGAAACTCCAGCGAAGTGTTATGTCCTCTGTTGGGAATGTCCATTCGCCTTCGCTTTGGCTGCCGGATGTCGTTGCATTAGATCCGGTTGAAGTTCCGGTTGATCCGGTAGTTTTCCCGCAAGCTCCTAATAAGCAGGACATCAAGACAAGTACTGCTAACAGTAAAATGCTTTTTTTCATTAAGAAAAACCTCCCATTTTTCCCATTATTTTTGTTGCATGTAATAAATAGCACTAAAACAAATAAAGTAAATCAAAAAATGACTTTTTGTTTTTTATTTGTTTTAAACTAGATTCTACGGCTGCAACAAATACAATTTTAACAGTGTAAAAACATAAGAAAGAAGGCGATTAGGTCGCGACTCGTTTTCGCACTTTCATCCTGCTGTATTATCGTATCATAATAAAAAAAATAAAACCCGACAAAAAATCATAAATTGTAGTAAAAAACTATAGTTTTGCATGTATACTTTATGTAATATTTGTGCATTATTCCATATTTCCAAAAAACGTGTTATTTTGTTTTTAAGTCACCTGATAAAAATTAGCACGTCCTCGGCGTTTCAGGCTGAAATGCCCCGGACGTGCTATTTATAATATATCTGTTCCGTTAGTTTTTATTAACCTTTATCCGGTATGGTGAACTTAACCTTGACGTATTCATACAACGTCATTTTCAGCAAACAGTCTGCCGGGATATACATTCTCCGGCGCAATTGCAGGTTTATCATCCAATAGTTTTTTATTTAAATATCTATTAGCATAAGGCTTATAATATTCCGGATCCCTGGTCACACAACCACTGCAGCATGGGTTAGTAACGCTTGCACCGAACAATTGACCGCATAAACCACAGTTTATACAGAGCTTTTCAGGATTTAATACGCCTTTTTCCAGTATGTCGTTAGCAAAATCCGGGTTGGCCATCGCTGTTTTTGCAAACCCGGCCAAGTCATAATGGCCCGACAAAATACCACCTGCAGCAACATATGGAGCGAATTGTCTTAACCAGCTGAAAGTACCCGTCATAATGGCGGCATCAGGTAATGCTTTCTTAAAATAACTCGCCATTGAATGGAAAAAGGACACGTAATATAACTGATGTTTCTTCTGGAAAGGAGACGGCTTGTCAGAAGGGCTTAAAATATGATTTGCATGATTTCTTCCCATACTGATATTTATAAGCTGAACTCCTTTCTCCAGAAGGATCTTTGCGAGCTTAACCGGCTCTGTATAATCAGGTTCCATACTGCCGTCTTCTTTCATTCCGAATCCATACGGATATGGAATCAAATCCGTGGCATTTAATCTGCATGCTACCGGAATGCCAACCTCGCTGTTAATACGATCAATAATTGTTAGGATCATTCGCGTTCTGTTCTCGAAAGAACCGCCAAATACACTGTTTTTTCTGGTATAAGCGCTCAAAAACTCAACCAGCAAATAACCGTGGCAGGCTCTGACATCCACGCAGTCAGCTCCCGCTTTTTTATATAAAGCGGCTGCACGCACATAATCGTCAATTATTCCATAGACCTCATCATCGGTGAGCACTTCCGCATTATCTATCGGAAGATATGGGTTTTCATAAGCGATTTTAGGCGGTGTATGGAAACCCGGCATCTTGTGCAGCACGGAGCCTCTGCCGCAGTGCGTCAGCTGCACGACGATAAATGGCGGAGAATCCTTGGCTGCTTCTTTCATATCCAAAAAGAAATGTGAAAAAACATCTAAATTGGCATTATTAATCCCCATCATATACGGATTGGTTTTTGCATATTTTGTCGTGAACTGGGATTCAAGCCAAATAAGTCCTGCGCCTCCTGCAGCATACCTGCGGTACCGCCTAAAAGCCAATTCGTTTGGTGCGCCGTTCGTATCAGCATGACTGCCTTCATGAGGCTGTATGGCTAATCTGTTTTTAACAGTTTTACCATAAATATTTATCGGCTGGGCTAATACCGTCAGATCCTCTGATAATGGTAAATCCAACCCCATTTCATTAATGTCCTTTTTCAAATCTTCCAGGGTTTTATAATCAAAGGGTCTAAACAGCATCCTCCAAAACCTCCTTCATGATTTTCCTTGCTGCTTCAGCTGCCAGCCTGTAGTCTTCCTCGGTATCCAAATGCTCGATTATGACGGGGGTATCAGCAGGCAATGTATTAATGATTTCCCGGTATAAAGGTTTAAAATCGAGGCCGCCCGTACCAAGCCTGGTTTCCAAAAGCTCTGTGTTAGGTCTGTGTGGCCTCAGAAATAAATCCTTCATATGCAGTGAAACAATACCGTACGGTCTCAGCTTCCTTACAGCTTCAGCCATAACCTTACCACTGTTAAAATAATCACTGATTGTGCTTACACAATTAATGGGATCCAAATGAACCCCTGCCGCAGGACGATCGATGTCTTCTATAAACCTGGCATAAGCATCCGCTCCGTTCAGAAAATTAAACGGATATACCTCGAAACACATTTTAGCTCTTTTGGGTTTTACAAGGTCAATTATCTTTCGATATTGATCCAACGCATATGCATAAAAGTCCTCGGAGAAATTATTCGGATGAATCGGGTTTTCACTGTCATAGAAGCCGATTATATTGACGCAGCATAGCGCATTTACCTCGTCGGCAATTGCTAACTTTGCCGCTGTATTTTTCACGGATTCTTCAGCTTCAACAGGATCTTTACTGACCGGATTATTTCCCCAGGCACCCACCTCAGCAATGATAATGTTTTCTTTCTCAAAGGCTTTTTTGTATGCCATAACGCGGTCGTGATCCATTATTTCTCCGCGTTTAAACGGAAAACATCCTGCCTGGAAACCTGCCTTTTTATGTAAGGCAACATATTCTTCAGGGTCATCAGTTTTGGGAAATACGTGTCCTCCTAATATCATCTTAATACTCCTTTCTATTGTTTTATATATATGTCTTTATTCCATGCCCGAGCTTGTCCGCCTCAAAAACAGCCTCAATGACCTTCATAACACGCACGGCCTCTTCCGGTTTAACCATTAATTCCGTTTTGCCATCGAGCGCATCGAAGATATTGTCATAATACCGATATGTCGGATTGGGAACACTTTCTATCTGGACTTCTTTTGCCGTAATTTCACTTCTTTTAACCGGAACCTTTATTATTTCATCACCATCGTAAAGAACGTCTATATCATCCTTTTCAGTACAGGAGTCTATAGTTACCACCTTCGTATTGACTGCGCCGTCACCCAGGAAGCTGTCTCTAATCAATTCAATGGAAGCTGTTCCTTTTTCACCGGAAATAAACCAGCGAGGCTTTGCTATAAAAGTGTTGGTGGTAATCTCGATTATAGCACTAAGCCCGCTTTCAAAGTTCAGAAAAATCCTGATATTATCATCTACTCCATGAGCAAAAAGTCTTTTCAGGTGGCAATCAACGGAAATTACCTTTGATTTGTCAAAGCAAAGGAGATAGTCTATTACATGGGACCCCCAGTCTAAAGTCATGCCGCCGCTTCCTTTATGTCCTCTCCATCCATACATCCCTCTGCGGCCATTTTGGATATTAACTTCAATAAAGTAAGGTTTTCCAATATAACCTGAATCCAATATTTTCTTTCCTGTGAGGTACTCCACATCCCAACGCCTGTTCTGATGGTAACTGAGCAGCTTTCCGGTTTCCTTGGCTACCTCAATTACTTCCGCCACATCAGCGCTTGAAAGGGCGGCAGGCTTTTCACATATTACGTTTTTACCGGCTCTAAGCAGCTTCTTAGCCAAAACGGAATGTGAATCATTAGGCGTTGCTATAACAACCAACTGAACATCATCATCAATTAACTCCTGAAGGGTTTCATACGGCCTATAGCCTGCGTCTTCAATTTTTATTTTCATCTCAGGACGAAAATCATAAATTCCCTTCAAAACAGCCCGATCACTTCTTTCTGTAATCCACTGCGCATGCTTGGGGCCAATGTTTCCAAAACCAATAATGGCACAATTATATTTTGTCATTCTGCCCTTCTCCTTTCGTTTTATTTACAGTTGCCCGGTAATTTGCTTAATCAAGGTCTTAATATCATGCCTGCGTTACAAACCAAGCAACTATTCTGTCATATTAATAATAACTAACGGGTTATGCAAATACTCGACAATATTTGAAAACAAACAGACAAATTGTTATAATTATCACATTCCTTTCTTACTTTTTCATAAATACCCTTTTTAAGGGGTCCGATACTATATATTCCAGTAGAAACCCGATATGCAAACCTCATTAAAATAATCATAAAACGCTTTTTTAAATGCACCGAAGCAAATTTTGACTGCTCAAATTCAAATTTTTAGATCGGCAAAAAACAAAAATTCAGGAAAAAAGGAGTTTGCCAAAGAAAACAGGAAAGAAGATGACAGACTTCTGCAGTTTTAGAACAGATTTATACAGGTTTATGATATAACCGAGCACAAAGGAATCAAATAAAAAAACCCAACCGTATAAAGAATCGATCCTGCTCACAGGCTTCTTAAAGCATCAATCGGATTTAAGCAGCTCGCCTTTTTTGCGGGCATATACCCGAATATAATGCCTACCGCGGCCGAGAATCCCATTGCAAGCGCATTTGTTGAGAACAATATTGAAATCTCGATGCCGATAAAGGCAGCAAGCACATAAGCAAGCAGCGCTCCGAACAAAAGACCAAAAAGTCCGCCGATTACAGATAAAAATATCGATTCTATCAGAAACTGAAGGCATATTGTATACGGGGTTGCGCCCAATGCTTTTCGCAATCCGATTTCCATAGTGCGCTCGGTTATTGTCACAAGCATCATGTTCATAATACCGATTCCGCCGACAATAAGCGAAATAGCGGCAATACCCGCAAGCAGCAGCGACATCATCGACATGATCGATTGAAACGATTCAATTATATCGCCCATGTTAAAAATCGTATACGAGTCCTCCTTGTAGTTAAATGCGCGGTTTAAAATACCTTTTATTTTTTCAACGGTTTCATCGGCAAGATTCGTATCCTCGAGATAGACATCAAGGCTCGATATATTCTTTACGCCAAGGCTTTGAAGCGCAGTTGTATACGGTATAATTACAACATCGTTCGTGGAACCCATGCTGAACCTTCTTGAGGCTTCAAGAGTTCCGACTATTGTATATGTGATTCCGTTTATAAGTATTTTTTCACCGATTGGATTTTTCCCGAAAAACAAATCATTGACCAAATTGCTGCCTATAACCGCAACACGGCTTTCATGCTCCAGATCAAGCATATTTATTGCCCTTCCGCTGCGGATAAGCTCGGGATCGGCCTTAAAGTATACTTCGTTTTTACCCTGGATCGACACATTTTCAATAACATTATCTTTATATACAATCGCGGTTTTGCCGGATATTGTCGGCGATATGCCTCCGACGTTCCCAACCGCTTTTATTGCTTCTGCATCATCCCGGGATAAGCCTTGCTTAAGCGGAGTTCCGATTATGTTTATGAATATCTTGTTGCCCCCGAGTTTTGTAACCTCCGCGCTGATATTGTCGGTAGCTCCGCGAACAAGGGTAATTAAGGCAATTATTGAAGCAACGCCGATTACAATGCCAAGCATCGTTAAAAAAGAACGCAGCTTATTTTTCGTTATGTTCATCCATGACATCCTGATACTCTCAAGAAACAAATGGTTTCAGCTCCTGTTCGGATACTATCCCGTCAAGTATATGGACGATTCTTCTCGCGCGGACCGCTATATTGCGGTCGTGCGTTATCATCACTATAGTTATTCCGTCCCGATTCAATTCTTCAAACAGTGAAACAATCTGGTTTCCTGTTCTCTGATCGAGAGCGCCTGTCGGTTCATCGGCAAGAAGAATTGACGGATTCGTAACCATTGCTCTTGCTATTGCGACGCGCTGCTGCTGGCCGCCTGAAAGCTGGTTAGGCAGGCTGTTCATTTTATCACCAAGCCCAACCCTTTCAAGAATCTCCATTGCCTTTCTTTTCCGCTCGGAAAATGGCATACTCGAATAAATTAAAGGAAGTTCGACATTCTGGAGTGCCGTAAGCCGCGGCAGAAGACAGAAGTTTTGAAAAATAAACCCGATCTCCCTGTTCCTGACTGAAGCAAGTTCAAATTCATCCATATCAAGAATATTCCTGCCGGACAATATGTATTCGCCCGATGTCGGAGTATCAAGACAGCCGATAATGTTCATAAGTGTGGTCTTTCCGGAACCGGAAGGACCAAGTATTGATAAAAAATCGCCTTTTTCAACGATAAGATTCACGTTTTTCAGAACTTTCAGTTCCCCCGTGCCGGTAAAATAGCTTTTGCAGATATTGCGCATTGAAAGAACAGGTTTCATCAATTACTCCCTCCGAAATAAGCCCTTGCATTTTTACCTACCCCCGAGAAGAGAATGTCTTCGAGCGCGGTACTATTTTTGTAAAAAACTCTTTCTCCCGGCAAAACGCCGCTTTTTATTTCAACCGAAGTCCCGTCGGTAATTCCTGTCGTAATCATTGCCTTAACTACCGACTTTTTTTCGTCAAGCTTCAAAACATATGGATTGTTCTGTTCATCAAACTGAATAACATTCATCGGCAATAAAACTGCTCCGCGGACGTTATCGCTCAACAGCGTTACTTCGGCGGACATACCCGTTCTTATGCCGTCTTCCTTCATCATATCAATGGAAGCTGTATAAAATGTAACGCCGTTCATTATCTGTCCTTCTTTCGATATGTCACTTATTACACCGGTAAACTCCCTGTCTACCGCTCCGATCCTCACCGTTGCCGTTTTCCCGATTTCAAGCCGCGCAACGTCATATTCATCGACTTTGAAAACAACCTCAAGGTTATCGAAATCCACAATGTCCATTATCTCCATACCGGCCATAAGAGGCGCGTTTTCTTCGGCGCGGATATTGACAACTTCACCTTTTATCTTTGATCTGATTTCGGCTCCGTCCGCTGTCGTTGCGAGCAGCGAGCCTTCTTCAACAATATCGCCTTTTTGGACATGGATTTTCTCTATCCGCATTGCATTTTCAGCTATAACCTTTTGCCTGTTTTTTGATACAACATTCCCGGAAAAGGAATAATAGGTTTCAATATCGCCGGTCTGCGCTTTTACGCTTTTATATCCGATAGTCGACGGACGCATTGCTTTGTACGCTATATACCCTGTTACGGCAGCGGCAATAATACCGGTTGCAATCCACTTTGCAAGCTTAAGTTTCTTTTTAATTCCCATATTAAAAGACCTCTCGTGTTAAAATAAAAAGGAAATGAACAGGCCCCAGCAGCCTATATATAGGTTTTGCCTATGATGGTATAAATATGCACTTAAAATACAGCTAGAGAAGATTAATTTATTTGACGCTTTTTAAAGATGCTTCTTCAAGCCATTATGAAATTATTATTCTTTACCGGCTATAATTAAAAACCTGTGACAAGTAAAATCTATATATCCTTCTTTTTGAATCAGATTATCGATTTCTTTCAGCCTGTTGAAATACTTTTCCGCAGTAAAGTCCGGTACCTGCCATGGTACTGCTTTTAAATAAAACACGATGGCTCCAATATCATAAAATCTTGTTTTCACGATATCTTCCTTTTGTTCAGTTATCTTTAAGCCCGCTTCTTTTAATTTACCAACCGCAATTTCTAAATTCCAGTTATAATACTCATATTTAGGGGCACCCAAAAGTTCATTGATTTCCTTATTATTTAAACCGCCAACCTGCTGAGTTATAAAAGTTCCCTGTCTTTTGAGAACTCTTTTAACTTCCTCAGGAGAATAAGATTCATGCCTGTTTATTACCAAATCAAAAGTTTCAGCGTCAAAGGGCAGGGATTCATCATCATCAATTTTAAATACTTTTACTCCCAGAGGTTCTAATCTATTCCTTGCAATTATTATATTGGGTTCATATCCCTCTGTAACACAAGTATATTCAGGTAATGGGCTTAACGAAGATATAAATTCCCCACCACCCGTTCCCATATCTAATAACGAGGACGCTTCGGACATTCTTATCTTTACTTTATTTCTGTAATTCCAGCTTAATGGAAACTCCTGCATTCTTCTTGTCGATTCTAAATATGAAAAATCCCATCCTTCGAATTTTTCATTAGCCTCGTTAATTAAGTAATCAAACAGCTCATTATCTGCCGGAGTTTTCTTCATTGGTTATCCTCCTCTGTCAGAGCTTAAGATAAAACATTATGTAATGTTTGATACTTTAAATAAATTTTGTGATTTATACGCAATAAAATTTATAAACTCTTCTTCACTGCATGATGATAAATCCTTTTTTTGCAAAACAGTAATTCTTTCTTTCCAGATTATGATGAAGAAATCTTTTGTAATGAAAAATTCATTTATATCGCTATAGTCAATTATAGCATCACCTGCCAGTTGTATCTTATCATCGGTAAAGCTAATGGTAACTCCCTCCGCAGGGATTTTTTCATATTCATTAAACAGTTTCATTGCCGCTCTGTCAAATGAAGTTAACGTCTTCTTTTTCGGCTTCCATCCAAACCTGCAATATAATATCCCAAGACAAATTGCAAATGCACCTGTCAGTATAGGTATTAGCATTTCCTCAGGTTTAATAAGTGAAGGAATTAAAAGAAAAAATCCAAGGAGTATATACAGTATTCCATACACCTTGTATCTTCTGCGGCGCTTTTCCAATACTTCTCCGGAGACTTTATTCTTAGAGTTCATTTTGTCTATATTTTTCCACACATTAGGATATTTGTCTCTCGAAGCTGATTCGGTTCTTTTCTCTAATGCCTTGCTTACTTGTGGCATGAAAGATTCCTCATCATACCCGGTTAATGCGAAAACAAACTCCATGTATTTTCACCCTACATACATACTAAACCAATATATAGCTTTTTCATTGCATTTTTATAATGCCGTATGATTTTAAAGACCAACCCCCGCTACTATTTACTAATAAACACTTATGACTAATCACAAAGCCTCGGATCCTTTTCCTGAGAATATACATGTTTGGTGAAGATATTCCCAGGAAATATTTATTTCTTCTCCTCCATTTTTCAGGAGGGCTAAAGTATGGTCACCCTCCTTATTATCATATATCCTGCAAATGATTTATTTTTCATATGAAATCACCCTTTCAGCAGTTTTTCAGTCATTGTCATGGGCTTATAAAATTCAATTTTCATATCCAATCCTTTTAAATCTTTATCCGGCTTTAGAGGAATTACTGAAATATGTTCCCCCTGATACTTCATTTATGATATGTCTCATTATTTATTATTTTAAAACAGCGGTATATTTGCTCAAGAAGAATTACTCTCGCAAGCTGGTGGGGAAAGGTCATGTTCGAAAGGCAAAGATTGTAATCGGCCTCTTTAACAAGCTTTCTGTCAAGACCGGTTGAACCTCCGATAATGAAAGATATCCGGCTCTTTCCCGCAACCATAAGTTCGTTGAGTTTTTGGGCAAACCGCATAGAATCAGGCTGTTCTCCAGTCAGATCGAGAGCGATAACGTAGGCATCTTTTGCCAGAGCCGCCCTTATTCTTTCCGCCTCCCTGCTTCGCGCCTGTTCTTCTTCGCGGCTGCTTAAAGACGGGGGCACTTTCTCTTCCGCGACTTCAACAATCTCCGTCCTGCAAAAACGCGAAAGCAGCTTTGTATAATTATTAACGGCGTCTTTTAAATATTTTTCCTTAAGTTTGCCTACGGATACTATTTGAATATACAAGAACGCATTCCTCTCATTTTCCGGCAACCATAGAATTATATGTTTGAGGCAAATAAAAATGGTGCATCGCCAGTAATTCAACCTTGAAATCAAACAACGAGTGCTTCGCTTACCCTGTCACGGTACGCTATACCGACATAAACGTCGTGGCCCGCCGTAATGGATTTTTCCGTTAATGCATTCTTTACCGTTTGAAAAGCCAGTTCGGGAAAATTATTTTCCTTGCTCAGGTGGCCAAGCAAAAATTTCTTTGTTCCGTTTTCGGCAAGATATGCGACAGCTTTAGCAGCCATATCATTGCACAGGTGCCCTTTATCACTCATAATGCGCTGCTTTAAAGGCCAGGGATATCTTCCGACTTTCAGCATTTCAATGTCGTGGTTAGATTCCAGCAAAATCATATCGCTTCCTATAAGATTGTTCAGAAGCGACCTGTTTATATGCCCGATATCGGTGGCAATCGTCACTTTTTTTCTTTCGCAGCAGAAGTTGAACCCTACCGGCTCAACCGCATCATGGGGCGTATGAAATGTGTTTACTTCAATATCTCCTATTTTAAACGGCTGTCCGGTTGAAAAAATCCTGATACAATCAGGGTCTATCTGATTAAGCCACAAGCGCATTGCTTCCCATGTCCTTTCATTTGCATAAATCGGGATTCGGTAACGGCGTGACAAAACACCCGCTCCCACAATATGGTCGCTGTGCTCATGACTTATTAGAATTGCCTGTATATTTTTAATGTTTCCTCCGATGGAAGCTAATGATCTTTCTATCCTTTTTCCGCTTAACCCCGCATCAACAAGGATATGCGTGTTTTCGCTCGATATATAGACAGAGTTCCCGCTGCTGCCGCTGTACAAACTTGCAAGTTTCAACATGCCTTTATCCCCTAGCTATTCTAATATTCTTCATCTGTAACCGGAAAAAACCGCTATGACCGTACCATCATCAAACTAGCTGATCTTGTCCTCTTCATCCGCAACGCGCCTGATATCCGCTCCAAGATTTCTAAGCTTCTCTTCAAGCCTCTCGTAGCCGCGGTCGATGCATTCTATATTCGAAACAACGGTTTCGCCGTGCGCCATCATCCCCGCAATTACCATCGCCGCTCCGGCCCTTAAGTCGGTCGCCCGGATTGGAGCGCCGCTAAGACGGGTAGAACCTTCTATAACAGCCATTCTGCCTTCAACCTTTATCTTCGCGCCCATTCTTTTCAATTCATCAACATATTGAAAACGGTTGTCCCAGACCCCTTCCGTAATCGTGCTCGTACCGTCCGCCCTGCACAGAAGGACAGTGGAAGGCGGCTGGAGGTCGGTTGGGAAACCCGGGTAAGGAAGAGTTTTTATATTAACTTTCTGGATTTTGTCCCTGGATATTACACGAATGCTGTCATCAAACTCTTCAACCTTTACATTCATTTCCTGGAGTTTTGCGGTCAAAGATTCCATATGCTTCGGGATTATGTTCTTAACAAGTACATCTCCCCGTGTGGCAACCGCAGCAATCATAAAAGTTCCCGCTTCAATCTGATCGGGAATTATCATATAAGAATGTCCGCCTTTAAGTTCCTTTACGCCCCTGATTTTAATAACATCGGTACCGGCCCCTTTTATATCGGCGCCCATGGCATTGAGGAAATTCGCGAGGTCGACTATATGAGGCTCTTTTGCCGCGTTTTCGATTGTGGTTATTCCTTCCGCTTTAACTGCGGCAAGCATGATATTTATTGTTGCTCCTACGCTGACCACGTCAAGGTAAATCGGCGCACCGACAAGTTTATTTGCGGAAAGTATTACTTTCCCGTGTTTTATGTCGACTTTTGCTCCGAGAGCTTCAAAACCTTTTATATGCTGATCTATCGGCCTTACCCCAAAATCACAGCCTCCGGGGAAAGTGACAACGGCTTTTTTAAATTTGCCCAGAAGGGCGCCCATCAAATAATAAGAAGCGCGAAGTTTGCTTATCTGGCTGTCTGTCGCCACATATGAATTTATATCCGATACATCGACTTTAATCGTCGAACCGTTAATATTTTCGATTTTCGCGCCGAGATTAGTCATAATGTCTTTAAGAATTGCTATATCTAATATATCGGGAACATTTTCAATTACACAACTGCCTTCAGAAAGAATTGTGGCAGGGAGTATCGCAACAGCGGCGTTTTTCGCTCCGCTTACTGTAACTTCTCCCTTTAGCCTCTTTTGACCGTGAATAATTAATTTTCCCAATATAAAACACCATCTTTCCAATTCTTTTGTAAAAATATAAATTTGTAGGTATTCCGGCATACTTTAGCCAAATTTGCCGGATTACACTACCGCGATTTCCTAAGATATTATACCACTATATTGCATATATTCACAATCCGGTTTTTCGCGTTTTTATATTTATTTAAACCGGATGCAGCGGCCGAGGTAAAATATGTCAATAAAGAATATATTTTACCCCGTTAAATATAATCGGAAAAAATTATGTTTTAATTCACTTCCAGCCATTCACCGGTATAAGCGTTAAAATAAACTTTTTCCCCGGATTCAAGGCTGAGCCTCCAGACAGGTATATCAAAAAGCTCTTCGTCCTGCGGCTGCAAATACCCTATCTCAACAGCCGTGATAACGTTCCTGATTCTGTCTTTATTTGTCAGCAGAGCGATATTCACCGGAACTATGTCGTCGGCCTTGCTTAATTTAATCGTGTCAAATATCCTGATACTGCCTTCGGCTTTTAAAAGTTTCGTGCCTGAGAAATGGAAGACAATTTTGTTGTCGAAAAGGGGAAACCCGCGATATTTTCGTATAAATTCGACGGTAACAGTATCATTGTCCCTTGTTATTTGATCGGGCAGAAAGGAATCGGTCGATATGCCTTTTTTATTTATCCAGGCTGATAATTCCCTGTAAAGTTTCCGTTCATTTTCTACCGAAAAAACCTCTGAACCGGTATCATCGGCGTATATGAATTTTTCCTTGTCCAATGTAAAAGAAAAACCATTATTCCGCCATTCGCCGCGGCGATGATCTTCAGACGGTTCGTAGGTTAAGCCTGTCAATTTTTCTACAGCCTTCTTATACCTGTCCGGCCCGGCTTCTATATAGCTGATCCTTCCAAGCGGTCTCTTGTAGAATGGAATTTTTCCCTGTATCACAATACCCGCATTTTCAAGCGCCTGCCTGGCATCTTTCTGGTATTGGCTGGTAAACTTGAAAACATCTTTTACGCTCATAACATTAATCAATAAAAAAATGTTCAAAAGAATCAGCAGCCCAAGTATGATGTTTTTTGCCCTGAGCCAGTCCATGCTATTATTCCTCTCCCTGCATTCCGATAAAAATCAGCTTGTTCATATTTGTTTCAATCAGCCAAAAGGGTTCGGCCCTCGTTCCGATATCCGAGAACAGATATTCATTTGAAACATCCGAAATAACCCGTTGATTCCGAAGTTCCGGATATTCTCTTATAAACTGTCTTTCATAAAACCGGAAAAAGGACAGGTTATAAATATTGCTGTAATCGTTATTAGCGAAAGTTTTTACATACCATTTCGCATCAAGCACGCGATCCTTTACTGCGTTTATAACTATTGCCGGTTCCACCGTGCCTGTGCGCGTCCTTAATACTTTAACTTTCATATCGTCCACAACATAATCGAATGTAAAAGCATAGTATCTACCCTTATCGCTGATATCGGACAGGATTATTTCGGCTCCTTCTATCAAATCTCTTCTCCGGTATTCGATAAAAGTCAAAGCTTCCTCGAGCGCTTCTTCAACACGGCCTTTTTCCACATTCTCCTTATTCCGGTACTGGTACTCCAGAAGCCCGTTATTGTAATAGCGGTAAACTTTATCCGGATCGGAGAATATAATATTCGTTCCGTCTTCACTCCATTTTGAAACCATCGATCCTTTATACTCGTCAAGGAGATAGTCCTGGACCGCGTCTATATTATCTTTTTTCAATACTATTTTGTCAGGCGTGGTTAATAATAAATCCCAAATCTTTCTCTCCTCGTCTGACAGGCATACAAGCAGATCCTGCCGATCAGTTATCGGATTATATGTAATCAGCCTGTTCATAGGAACAACCGATTCATTTTCCACAGCGGTCTCTATTGCTTTAATGTAATCTTCCTTTTTCATGTTTCCCTGTTTGATTGTAACTACGTATTTGTATACATTGCTGCCATCATACACATACAGTGTGTTTTTATCATTGTTTATGTCTTCGGACGGATGAATGGCAATTTTATAAATATTTGAAACGGCTGATAAAGAGGCTGTATCAAGATTCTCCATCCAATAGATTACACCGGACGGGATTTGATATTCGAACTCAACTATTATCGACTTCATCCTGCTGAGATATTCCCAGCTTTGCTCGTAATCTTTATCCAGGATACTGGGCTTTGACTGGATTATCTGGCTTAAGTAACTATCTTTAAAATCATTCCATATTGAACGGTAAAGATTGCTCTTTGAATCAAGCTTCCAGTACAAGTCTCCCTTGCCGCTTGAAATCAATATCGCCTTCGGGCGGTAATAGTTTTCTTTTACTTCGTCAATATCTACAAAATCATTGCCTCTTGCGTTGTGCGAGAATGAAAAAAGAACTCCCGGATTTTTTTCACTCCAAAGAATTCCCATTTGAAAAAAGCAGAGTAAAAACAAAAAAATCATAAGTATCGATTTTTTTAGCTCTGCATTGGATAATCGCATGTTTTTACTCCGATTCATTTATTTTATTAAACAGATACTCTAATGACTGCTGCATGTTTAAAAGCGATTTTTTTACTTTTTCCCATGGCTTGGACGGCGCTATAATAACGTGCTCCATATCGGTAATCTGAAGGTTAACATTAAGCTCCAGGTTTTTGTAGTTGTTTTTTGGGAAAACAATAAACCGTATATGGTTCGGGTTATCTTTCCCTATGTTCGGAAAGCTTACTTTCGTAAGGAACCACGCATAGCCCTCCACCGGGTCCGTAAGAAGCTCGAACTTGTTATCCTTTTTTATGAATATCATTAATATCAATGATTCATCATAATCAAGGTCGGCTTCGTTGGAAACAAGAGCGGAAATCACATAATCCCCGACGTTTTTGCTTTTCCCGTCATGCTCTATGTTTATTATGCTTATAAATTCAATATCAGACTGAACCTCTTCATCGAAAAACAGAGAACCATATTTTTCGAGCACAGCTTCAGCAGAGTATGATTCATCAGCAGCGTTTTCCGTACCCGATGCGGCAGCTTCATACTCAGGGATGTTTACGGTGAAGTTGTTCAGCGCATTACCGTCTGCTTCCAAAGGGATTTCAATATTGGTATTATTATTTATAACGGCATTGTTGTCTTCATCCGCCATTGAAACAACCGAACCGGCAATTATCAATATAAACAGCAGAGCAGCAAATATAAGTTTTCTTGCCATATATGCCCTCCAGGTGCAATAAATACACACGAAGTTACAAAAATATTCCTACTATAATTATACACCGAGTATTGTTACAATTCCATTACTGCGTTTTTAAAATGCAGTTACCTAAGCCCAAATAAAGCATATTTTTTGACTTATACGCTCAAATCCTGCTGTTTGCATATTTTCACGCGCTTTTATTATCATTTACCGGCAGGAAAACTGTAATTTCCGTACCCTCATGCAGTTTACTCTTTGCCTGTATCGTGCCGCCGTGCGATTCGGCAATTTCCTTGGCTATCGACAGACCCAGGCCTGTGCCGCCAAGCTGCCTTGATCTTGCTTTATCTACACGGTAGAACCTTTCAAATATTCTTTCCAAATCCTTCTCCGGTATTCCAATTCCCGTATCAATTACTTTTATACACACACCATTTTCCTGCGGCGAAATATTTACTGTTATTATACCATGTTCCGGCGTATATTTTATCGCGTTTCCTATAACATTCAAAAACAATTGCTCGAGCCGATCCCTGTCCCCGTATATATCAGGAACATTTTCATCACTGAATACATCCAGTTTCTGTTCTTTCTCACGCACTGACAGCTTCAGCTGCTCAACAACCGCATATATCAGTTCTGTCGGCGATAACCGCTGCAGGTTCAGTTTTATTCCGCTGTCATGTTTCGACAGGAGAAGCAAATCTTTAACAATACGGTCCATACGGTTTGATTCGGAATAAATGACGCGCACAAAATTCCTTGCCGTGTCAATATCTTCAATCGCCCCGTCCAGCAGTGTTTCGGAATAGCTTTTTATTGAAGTAAGCGGCGTTTTCAATTCATGCGAAACATTCGCGACAAATTCCTTTCTCATGTTATTAAGCTTGTGTTCTTTAGTATTATCCTGCAGGACCATAATAATACCATCAATATTGTTTTCCTTGTCCGTAAATGACGCGAATTGTATTTTTAAAAACATGTCCTTTATCTGAACATTGCATGAAATATCGGTGAGCTTTTCGCTGCTCAGCAGTTCATCGAGCGTATAGGGAATATTAAGCTCTTTCGTAATATCGGTAAAGGTCTGATCCGGTCTCTCCGATTCCAAAAAAGCGGCGGCGGCTGTATTTATGTGGATAATAAATCCGCTGCGGTTGAAGGCTATGATTCCGTCGGTCATATAATTCAATATCATTTCAAATTTATTTTTTTCATTTGATATTTCATTGAGCATGCTTTTTAGCTGGCTTGCCATATAATTAAAAGTTCCGGTCAGTTTTCCGATTTCGTCATTGGATTTCACTTCGAGAACCTGATCAAAATCTCCGGAAGTTATACTTTCGGCTTTTTTCGTAATATCGGTTATAGGTTTCGTGATGGTCTGGGAAAGCAAAAAGCCTATTATTACTGCTACCGCTACGGCCAATATCATCCCGATAAGAATTACGTTATTGAATTCTTTAATAATGGCTATCGCCTGTGAACGGTTATACTTGAAAAACAGGATATAATCGCCGTCAAGCAATGGCTGCCTTTTCACATAATCGTAAAAATCACCGCTTTTCGACTTCGTAACTGTCTTTCTTTCGCCAACGGCACTGCCGTTAACGACGGACATAAGGTTCTCCGACTTTAGTATTTCGTTCCTGAATTCAACTTTGTCCCTTTCATATAACGCGTCTGAAGAATATATGATATCCAATGTGTCTGCATAAATGATTGTATAGCTTTTTACTTCGCTTACAAGCTGGCTCAGTATTACCGGATCGTCTTCAAGCCTGGAAATAAGCTCTTCCACGGACATATTGCTGTTTATGTTCAAAGTGGCGTAATTACGAGAAATTGTGCCTTTAAAATCATTATAAAAAATGTCTTCCACTTTATATGTCAGGAAAACCCATATCACAGACATTAATATGAATGTTATCGTTGCAATAATTATTATAAGCCGCCATTGCAAACTTCTTAAAAACATTCTATCCCTCAGTGTTCCAAAATTCCGCCGTTTTACCGGGACGGACCGACAACAGGGTTTTTTGCCAAAACAACGGAAGAACCTGCGTCTTCCGTCATATTACAAAGCCGGGTTGAAATAATAACCGACACCGCGCTTGGTTAATATATATTCAGGTTTACTCGGCATTCTCTCGAGTTTTTCCCTGAGTCTTCTTACCGTAACATCTACCGTGCGCACATCGCCGTAGTATTCATATCCCCAGACCTTTTCGAGCAGGCTTTCCCTTGAAAAAATCTGCCCCTTTTGAGCGGCGAGGAACTTCACGAGTTCGAATTCCCTGAGCGTCAATTCAATGATTTCATCACCGCGTTTTATTTCATAGCGGTTAATATCAATCGTCAGATCGCCGCATCTCAATATCTCTCCCTGAGTTTTCTGCACATCTTCCGTCATCCTGCGCAGATTGGCTTTTACCCTTGCCATAAGCTCACGCGGACTGAACGGTTTTGTAATATAATCATCCGCTCCGAGCTCGAGTCCTAGAACCTTGTCTACTTCTTCCTCCCTTGCTGTCAGCATTATTATCGGCGTATTCATTGTCTGCCTTATTTTTTTGCATACCGTGAATCCGTCATATTCAGGCAGCATTATATCAAGCAGGATCAGGTCGGGATTTTCTCTTTCAACCATTTCCAGAGCCTGTTTTCCATCATATGCTTCAATGGTTTCAAAACCTTCTTTATTCAAATTAAACTTAAGGATATCCACGATGTTTTTTTCATCATCAACAATAAGAATTTTTCTTTTCATCGAATTCACCTTCTTTTTATTATTTTTAACCACGGATGCAATTCATTATTGACAGCACGATAGTTATATATCAAATTTCCTTGGTAAGCTTACCGTCGATAAAAAAGCAGGCATCAGCACTTAACCGCGCCATTCCATTTGACTTAAATTAATGCAAAAAGGTAAAGTTCGTAATACGGCATTTTTGATCTCCGGTTAATCATATTATAACAGAATTAAAAAATTTTTATAGTATTTATCGCATTTTTCGGCATTATGGGGGAAATTGCATGAAAAAACATAAATGCATACGCAGGCATAAAAAGCTTACTTTATGCCTGCGCCTTATATATTTTTATTCATAACGGAGAGCTTCTATCGGATCCAAATCGGCCGCCTTTTTAGCGGGATACACGCCAAAGATCAAACCAAGGATTACCGATATCGTAAATGAAATAATAATTGTAGGTATGTCAACAGCAGGCGGTATCTTTATTAAGCCCGACAGAACGTTCCCGGCGATTACTCCTATTATTATTCCGATTATTCCCGCGAACCCTGTCATGATAACGGATTCCATGAGAAACTGTATAATTATGTCGCTCTTCTTTGCCCCGAGGGCTTTACGTATTCCGATTTCCCTTATTCTCTCGGTGACCGATACAAGGAGTATGTTTATAATGCCTATTCCGCCGACAACCAATGTTATAACGGCTATTACAAGCAAAGCGGAAGTAACTACACCAATAACACTGGAGAACATTTTCTGGATATCTTCCATTGACTGGAGCATGTATATATCTTCTTTCCTGTGCGCTCTTTCCAAAAGCCTTAAGACTTTGTTCCCGACAATGCTTACATCGGCATCGGGATAAATTGAAAACATTATTGTATCAAGTCTTTTATAATTTGTTATTGACTGAACCGTCCGGACAGGCATATAAACCACAGTCGGTGCATATTCATTGTCGGTCAGTCCGCTGAATAAATCGTCGCCTGTTTTTACCACGCCGATAACCTTCACCTTTAAATTATACCTGTTTAAAGTTAAGTTAAGTTCTTCGCCGACAATATCGGTTTTATTAAAGTAGCGTTTCGCAAAAGCTTCATCTACAACTACCACCGGTGCCCTCGCGGTATCGTCAAAGCTGTTGATGAACCTTCCCGCGGCCATGTCCATCACGGTAAAATTTTTATACTGCGCGGTTACTTCGCAAATCAAAGCCTGTCTTGTTTTATTCCCTATTCTGAATTGACCGGACCATTGTCCTAATGTTGTAATATTTTTAATTTCAGGTACATTGTTCACAAGAAGGTCTATATCCTCAAGCGTAAGCCATTCATTCTGCGTAATATTGGTTCCCTTATAGTAAATCTGTACGGTATTGGCTCCTATTTTTTCAAATTCGCCGATGATATAGCTTTCGGTCGCATTGCCGATAGCCATAATCGCGATAACCGAAAATACACCCATTACTATACCCAGCATGGTAAGCAGTGATCTCATTTTATTTGCTCTGAGGCTTTCCAATGCCTGTTTAAATATCTCAAGCAGTATCATTTTTTCACTCCACAATCCTTACTCTGTCTCCATCCTCAAGGCTTGGCTGCGGATCAATTACAACCTTGTCCCCTTCTTTCAAGCCGTCCACTATTTCAACGAGCATATCGGAATATATTCCCAATGTAACATACTGTTTGCGTACCGTCATTGTTTCCTCGTCAACCACCATTGCGTACTGGTTGCGGTTTTTGTCTTCCAAAAAGACATTAAACTCCGAAACAATAATGTTGTCTTTTTTCTGAGTAATTATTTCACAATCAACATTCAGTCCCGGTTTCAGCAGATCCTTTCCGTCAAGGGGCTCAATACTGACCTCTACAACCGTCTCCTGGCCGCTTAAACCCGGAACAACAGTTGCAACCGGAGCAACCGAAATTATTTTGCCTGAAATTTTTGTGTTATCACCGAAAGCCTCTCCGGTTATCACAACCTCCTGACCGACAGCCAGATCCTTAATGTTGTATTCATTTACAGCCGCTGTTATTCTTACATTTTCTGCGTCAATAATCGTAAAAGCAGGCTGGCCGCTTCCGATGTAAGAGCCCTCGGTAACGTATATTTCGGTTACATAACCGCTTATCGGAGCCTTTTCAAGGTTTTCAATCTTAATCAGCTTTTTTTCTATATCGGAAATTTGTAAGCTAAGCAGTTCTATATTTTTTATCTGCGCCTGGATGTCAAGATCATGGCTGCTTATACCCGATTGGTACGTTTTTTCGGCTGATTCCAGGTTAAGTAAGGCATTCTCATAAACCGTCTTTGCTTCTTTCATTGCGCGCTCATATTGATCAAGCTGTGTTTTTGGTATTATTCCGGTTTCAAAAAGCTTTTTCTGCTTTTCAAACTCACTGACGGCGGTATCATAACTGTCGCGGGCATTATCCGCCGCTTTTCTGGCGGAAGTCAAACTTGTTTCAAGCGACAGAAGGCTTTGACCGGACTCAAGCTTTTTCAGGTTTATTGACTGAATCTCCTTTTGCATTTTTAATTTGTCAATTTCTTCTGTAAGTGACTGTGTATCAAGCTGAATCAAGCGATCCCCTTTATTTACGTAATCATTTTTATCAACGAGAACCTCCAATACCCGAAGCGGCGTATCAAAGAAAACCTGGGCCTTATCCGCCTCCTCGACTTTTCCGCGGGCTTTGACATAAGAATTGATGCTGCCTCTTCCAATCACGTTTACCTTAACACTGACCGCTTTCCCTGAATAGAACGCGGATGTTCCCGTACTATCATTGTTTTTGTTTATATTCAATATCACAAGTGTTGCAATCGCCGCAACAATCAGAATGCCGACAACAACTTTTTTCATTTCAAACTTGACTCCTTTTTTGTCAAATGCTTAATAATATATCAAAACGATTAATCAATTGCTTGTCAATATTACCGCTCTGCTACATTAAGCCTCCCAGAATACTGCTGGATAAGCTTGTAATCCCTGCCGAAAGCAGCGTGAATAAAACGAAAAGAACGGATGTAATAATGATCGACTTTCTTTTCTGAACTCCGCCGACATAAATAAATCCCATTCCATAGAGAAAATATGCCCATATATTAAAAACTTCTATGTTCGTTAAGATACCGTATAAAAACGTTCCCGTCGCTTCCTGATCAATCAGGGACGAAATACTGGTCACATACGTAGTCAGTGAACCGCCCATAAAATGTACATACAGACCGTTCAACACCATCCCGACAGCGGTAATTATGCTAATGTAAGCCATCATTGAAAAGTACTTCTTCATACCTTTTTCACAGTCCGCAAATCGGAATACCGCATAAAATATCAGCGTGATTACCGCCCATGAAGCAATAACGGACAGAGGAGCAGTAATAACAGCCGTAATCATGCTGGTATCAACAAGTGTTTCAAGTTGATCCGGGGTAATGTTCACCCCCATCTTTTGATATGTATTATATGTAACGTCTAACTGGAGTTTCCTTGTTTGCTCCCATAGCAGAAGCTGGTAAGCCAATGCGCAAATACTTATAATGATTAATGGAAACAGTAATGAAGGCTTCTCGCGTATAAAAAGAAACAACTTTTTAGGTGAAAAGATGAGATTGCCTATCCTTGAAAAAATATTCATTTTCTCCGGCGCTTTTTGTTCGCTGTCTTCTAAAAATTCCAAATCATTATACATTTTTATTACCTCCGGTTTTACATTGTGTTTTCCTGGTAAATAAGATTTTGTTCTACGAGTTTTTCAAGCACTTCTTTCGCGTCAAGCCTGTTTTCAACTTTTTCGTCCTTAATAACCATGCCGTCCCTGAAAGTTACAATCCTGTCGGTATGCATGGCTATATCAGGCTCATGAGTAACCAATACTATAGTCACGCCTTCCCGGTTTAAAGCCTGAAAAATCGCCATGATTTCTTCCCCTGACTTGCTGTCCAGGTTTCCCGTCGGTTCATCCGCAAGAAGAATATCGGGGTTGTTTACAAGCGCTCTCGCGATAGCCACCCTCTGTCTTTGCCCGCCTGAAAGTTCGTTCGGCTTATGGTCCTTCCTTTCTAGCAAATCAACTTTCCTTAAAGCCTCGATAGCCCTTTCGTGACGCTGCTTTGCGTTAACCCCGGCATATATCATGGGGAGCTCAACATTTTTCAATGCGCTCATACGTGGAAGCAGGTTAAATGTCTGAAAAACAAAGCCGATCCGTTCATTCCTTATCTTAGACAGCTCATAGTCCGAAAGCCCGGAAACATCAATCCCGTTGAGAATATACCTGCCCTTTGTCATACGGTCAAGACACCCGATTATATTCATGAGCGTGGATTTTCCTGAGCCTGAAGGCCCCATTACGGAAACAAATTCGCCTTTTTTTACGCTGAAGGAAACCTCTCTCAACGCAACAACCGAAATTGTTCCGGTTTTGTATACCTTCCAGAGGTTTTCCATTCGTATCATTACATCTCCCGTTTCGATACGACCTTCCATTACATTTTCCCCTTACAATACAACTACGATAAATATTTAACAATGTTTGCATGATTTAATACGTCTTATACCGGAATTTGTCTGCTTTTTCAAACAATTTTATTCCTTTAAAAATTTGATAATATCTTCAACTGATGGGGGACAGCCCGGCAAATATTTCTCAAAGCATGAAGTACAATCGCCAACACCGAGGGTTCCCCTATATCCCCGGTATGCCTGCCCTATGCATATCTGATCGGCAATTTTTTCCGCAGCGCCCAGCTCATCAAGCTTTTCCAAAGCACTAACAAGATTGCTGTAGCATGCGGAACATGCATCCGCCTGTTCTATAAGCTTAAGGTACTTCTTCTCTTTTTGAACAATTGTGACATTATCCGCCGCGGAAGAATCTTCATATATATTTACAATATCGTTATCATCTTTAAAAATTCTTCCGATACCTTCACTCTCGGCAAGTACGATATATTTAATCGCATCAGCCTTATATCCGAGGATCTTTGCCGCATATGAATCCATAAGCACAGGGTCAAAACCTGCCGCAATCATGTTCAGTTTTACAGGCCTTCCGCCCTCTTCGAAATAGGGATCGGGGCATATTCCGTCGGCAATAATCAAATCCTGATGCACAACGGCATTAAGATAAGCTATCGGTTTATGCAGCCCCATTGTATGAAATCTTCTCTTTTCCGAATCCGGTATTATGCCCTTGAGATTTTTCAATGCGCATGTGATCCTTGTCTGGCAATGGCCCTTTATCAGAGGAACATTAATCAGATAATCAATTTCGAAAACCGTTTTGCAAATGTTCAGTTCCATTCCTTTATAAACTTTTGTCACATAACTGTCGTCCTTCAGGTCAATCAGAGGAATGCCGTATCTTTTCGATATATCCTCGTATCCGCATACCTTGAATGCACGCTTCGTACTGTCCCCGACCCAGGCTCCTTCAATAATTTTTATATTATTAAATCCGTTTCTTGTAAGATAAATTATAATTCCTTCAACTATTTCGGGATGGGTCGTCGCCCCTTTTTCCGCAGGTGAAGCGCAGACAAGATTGGGTTTTATTGCTATTCTGATATCTTTGCTTTTCCCCCTTAACGGGTTTATCCTCTCAAGCAGATCAATTGTCATTTTTTTCGGCTGCGTTCCGTTCGCAACGTAAAGTTTACTCAAGTGATTTCCTCCTTTTGATACAATAATCGCGGTAAAAAATGAGATTTGCAGTTTCAGCATAACGTTTATTTTATACGGCTTTCAGCAGTACTCTTATATTACGGGCCAGTTTATCATAATATACCATCAGATTCAATCTTTCAAGCTTCTCCGCCGTTTCGCCGGACAACTCGCTTTTATCTGCGCCCCTTACAATTTTTTCGGTTTCGTCTTCACTAAATTCCTCCAGCTCGACAATCCTGTTTAAGTAATTCCTGTTTGCAGGGCAGCAGGTCTGGCAATGCATACAGCCGACAATGCTGTTATGTGCTGAAGAACTGATCCATTCCGGGAACTCCGGAGTGTTCGTGATTTCATTATGATAAGTAATGCATCGCTCGGCCCTTATCAGATAAGACTGAGGATTAATAGCTCCCGTAGGGCAGTTGTTTGTACAGGCATCGCATGTTCTGCAGCGCTCCATCAGACGGGCGTCGCTCCAGATGCCATTTTCACAGGGCAAATCCGAATAGAACGTGCTTAACAGGGCAAAGCTGCCCAAACCCGGAACATAGCATATGTTATTTTTACCATATTGGCTGAGCCCGCATTTTGCCGCTATGATTTTCCCGGGCAGGTTATATGTTAATTTTGCGTGGTAGTTTTCAGCAGCCAATATTTGCTGCAAACAGCTTTCAATTTTTACCGGCTCACTTTTATATTCCACATATGTTGGGGGAATAGTCAGCGGAATCTTCTTCCCCCTGTAATTGAAAAACACCTTTCCGATTCTGCACGGCGAAGCGGTTACAATGACGGATTTAACATCAAAAGGCACATTTGAATAATCACATATGTAAATATCCCTTAAAATGCTTAATAAACCGGCATCAAGCAACCCATCCAGCGTTTTAAGCTCATCGCCGATCCGCATTATCCGTTCAACCGGTACAATCCTGGTAATATAACCATTCTCCTGCATTTGCTCTATTACTGTATCCGCAAACATTTCTTTCTCCTTTACGCGCTGAAATTACCACCGATAATTACAGGACAGCAGCCGTGCAATGCCGGCATTAACTGTCTTTTTTGTAAGCGTCAAAGAAACCCTCACATAGTATATCGGTTGTGTAGTTGATACAATCACAGTAAAACAAGTTGAAAAAGTTGAAAAAGTAGGCCAACTTTTTCAACCAGGAATGGAGTGA
>Ga0134100_1000478_pt1 | contig 47732 bp, 29 predicted proteins | sample 11_taG_2_FD_94444 | JGI IMG/M metagenome (GOLD analysis project Ga0134100, IMG submission 94444) | Switchgrass degrading microbial communities from high solid loading bioreactors in New Hampshire, USA - 11_42_5_180_A3 metaG | ecosystem: Engineered > Bioreactor > Semi-continuous > Anaerobic >...
GCTTCCTTCGGATTCCACCTCACGGTGGACACCCTTGCCTTCGGCTATATCCTTCCCACTACCGGGCGGATTCAGGACTTTAACCTGTTAGAAACGTGCGCCGCTAGGCGCACCACCAAAAAAAGATAAGATATGAATATATCCTATTCATATCTTATCTTCTAATGAGCTAGTTACTATGCTTTGGTATCGTATCCTTATTTCTTGAACTTATTCATTGATGCAGGAACCTTCGGCTGATGATACCAAGCGAAACATGCGGAATTAACTGTTGCCTTACCCATGCGAAGTGCTACGGATGCTACAGGTTTGCCAAGTTTGGAAATGATCTGCTTTTTCATAATAAAACCCCTTTCTTTATAATAAATTTTAATTGGTGTCGTAATTAAGACCAAACTAATGCATGTTCACTTTATTCAGCCAGATCCTGGTTATCATCCTGTTTTTTAAGCTTGGCTGAAAGTAGAGAAACAGCGGCAAATAATATCCCCATATTTAAAGGCAACATATACACCTGTATGTTGACCACTCTTACGAAATAGACAACCAAGTTTAATACAACAAATAAGGATATTATCAGCCTGCTGTTTCTCCTATACCTATCATATTCCCCAATACTGAAAGGCTTGTTTTTATCAGCAACAGGTGCATAGTGCCAAATTATCAAGAATGAAAATACAATAGAGCTCAAACATATCGGCTTAATCCAGGATGCTTGTACTATTGTAAGCAACAAAATGAATAACAGATAACTAAACACAGATGCCAAATAACATCTGAAAGGTGTGCTTAAATGGAATCCTCCTGACTGCTTTCTTATTATTAGAAATCCTATTACATAAAGAATTGTTTCAGCTATACGTCTACATGCTATCGCAAGCACCAGGATTGTTCCATAGTTTAACAGGTTCATTAGCAATACTTGGAAGCAATATTCATATATGTCTTTGTCACTTTCTTTTATAACCTGACACTTTATAAAGAATTCAGTTATCCTCTTTGCCAGTAGAACCGTCATACAATTCCTTCTTTCATCATAATTTTTATCATATCAAATCCTATTTTTCAATGGTTTGAGCGTATCCGGCATTTGTGAAGACGTATTCGGTTATACCAGCTCGTTATATAGGATAATTTTAAGTTGAAACACGTCATCATTATGCTCTATTATGACGTTTCCTTTGTTTTTTTCTGCAATATGGCGGATACTGCGCAAGCCATAGCCATGATGTCCACGGTCAGCTTTTGTTGTCGCATAATCTTGATCCTTTAGTATTGGTTTATCTTTATCAATAGTATTAACGATCACAATAGAGATATAGCTGCCTGTCTGAATACAGGTTAATGAAATCCTTCTTGGCTGTCCGTTGATTTTTTCACATGCCTCAATTGCATTATCCAGAGCATTGCCTATTATAATGCATAAATCGATGTAATCAATGCTCAGTTCATTGGGTATTCTGACATTATATTCAAATTCAATTTCCGACCTTTGCATCCTGATTATTTTGGCATTAAGCAAGGCATCAAGGCATGTATTTCCTGTTTTAATACGATTGTGATATTCACTGTGAATAATTTCATTTGCATGCCTTATTTTTTCCTTTGCCTGCATATATTCTCCGTCATCAATATAACCTTCAATGGCAAGAAGGAAATTCTTCATATTATGATAGAATTCATTAATTTCATATTGTTTTTGCTCCAATTCCCTGTAATGCTCTTCCTGAACCTGAAACTGTATTTGCATATACTGCAGCTTTTCCTTGTTGCTTTCATATTCCAGCAGACGATCAATTATATACAATGTGGCAATATTGGCTACAACCAATAAAATTACCGCCAAAGCCACTACAAAGACAAAATTGCTTCTGAGATCATATGTCAGAAAAAAGAGCAAATATATCGTAAAAGCCGAGCTTAAAGGCATTGCCAGTATGTAGAATGCAAATTTGGGCTTCTGCAGCTTATTAATTGTGACTTTTTCCCTGATGAACAGTATCAGAAAGAAAACAAGAAACTTTGACAAAACTATAGCGCAAAGATATATAAACATATTGTTTCTTGTTTCCTCTATACTCACCCTTCCTGTCATCACCAAGAGCATTCCGGTAAGCATTTCAGCAAAGAGAAATATAGTCAGTATTATAAATGCCATAATCAATTTTGTTATAAATTTTGTATTGAAGGTATTTAGAATTAAAAACAGGGCTAAAAATGCCATCAGCGGTCCAAATGGCAGTCCGTTTGTCAGTTGTCCCGAAAATACCAGCAAAATCAACGAAAATAAGTATATGGCATAACGGATTGACTTTTTAAGGCCTCTTTGCTCAAGGAGCAGTGAAAAAAAATGCAATATCAGATAGACCTCAAACAAACCGCCTAACAAATTAATTAAAAGTCTAGCGAAATTCATATACATCTCCCTACTATATAATTAGAAAATAAGTTAATAACAGTTTTTCTCATACGTCTGCTCACCGGAACAATATGTCCGCTTGACAGCTGAATATTGTCTTCATGTATGGCTTGAATCCACTGCATGTTTACAAGATATCCTTGATGGCAACGCACAAAATCATATTTTCTTAATCTGATTTCCTCATCCTTAAGTCTTCCCTTAACTATGTATTCGCCCTTGTCCGTATATATTGTTATATTGTGGTTTCTTACTTCCATATAAATAATATTGCTGATTTCCACATATACCGTGCTTTTCTTGTCCTCAATCTTGTATTTGGTATGGTTCAGCTTATAATGCTCAACTGCTCTTTTGAATTCCTTAATCATTTCCTCCTGCTTGACAGGCTTGGTCAGATACTGGAAAGCCTGAACCGTAAAGGCCTCCCTTACATATATGTTGTGGCCTGTTAAAAATATCAGTATCAAATCTTTTTGAAGCTTTTTCAGCTTAAATGCAGTGTTTATCCCATCAATCTCCTTCATATGGATATCCAGAAAGAGCAAATCATACCTGCCGCCTTTTTTGTAGTGCTCAAGCAAGCTTTCACCGGAATAAAACTCATCTATTATCATATTTGTAATATAATCCTTGCACTGCAATAAGGCGTTTTTAACAGAATCTATAACTGATTTATTGTCATCACAAATAGCAATTCTCATAAAAATCAGCTCCCTGTTGTGAAAGTCAATATGTAAATTTTGGCTGTTCCATGGTTAATTTTATCACAAATTACATAATAAAACAAAATTATTTTATCCAGCCAAATAATAATCTCTTATTTTCGCTGTTTTTAGGATAAAACAGCGAATAAGGTCACCTATCATCAATTACAGTTTAATATTACTCTCTGCAAAAACAGCAGATTTTGCCGTAATTGATTGATGGGTGACCTTGTATTTAATCTCAAGTCAATGAGAATATGTTTTCTTTTTTATTTATTGTAATCGACACAATCAGGATCAGTCTTGTAACGCTCTGCTACTGCAGGACATTTATGGGGCATGAAAGGACTCCAGAAGCATATCTTGCAGCTTCTGCATTTTACAAAGCTATCACCATCCAGTACCGCCTTTGCCCAGTTGGGGTCGGCCAGGAGAGCTCTGGCGGAATCTATGGTATCTGCCAGATCATTGTCTATCAGGTAATGCGCCATCTCAGGCTCCAGTATGTTATGCACCACCGATACCGGAACGCGTCCTTTTACATGCTCATGCATCTTTGTTCCATACCATACTATATGGCTGTAGGGCAGACCCTCAGGATATTTAATTTCCTCAGGCCCTATACCGCTGGACACCTGCAGGTAATCCACGCCTGCTTCTATATATTCATCAGCTATTGCCCATGCTTCCTCAACTGTTGGCTCTGCACCTACCGTACGGGCTGAAATTATGAAATCCTTGCCGCAGGCCTGACGGATGCCTCTTATTATCTCGCAAGCAAAGCGGGCACGATTTTTGGTGTTGCCGCCGTATTCATCTGTTCTTAAATTAACTCTGGGGCAGACAAACTGATTTATCAGATATGAATGGCAGGCATGAAGCTGAACACCGTCATATCCGGCCTTTTTGGCACGTATGGCAGCCTCAATGAACTGGTCTCGTATCTTTATAATCTCATCCTTTGTCAGTTCCTGGGTCATCTTATGCTCACGCCACTCTACAATCGACGGGCCCTTTGAAGGTCCGCAGGCTGGGTGGGTATTATATCCCCCATGGTGAATCTGTACTATCACCACTGCTCCATGCTTATGACAGGCTTCAGCTATTTTTGCATGCCCATCGATCTGGGCATCATCCCAGAGGCCAAGCTGGGAAGGGGCAAGCCGCCCGTCAGGTATAACACAGGTTGCTTCAACACATATAAGGCCGGTCCCTGCTTTTGCCCTGTCCTCATAATGCCGCACAAAACGCTCTGTAGGCATGCCGCTGCTATCAGTCCAGTCAAATTTAACAGTCGGTGCAAATGTAATCCGGTTCTTTACAGTTTTAGTGCCAATCCTGATTGGTGTGTTAATTTTCCTCATAGCGCCCTCCATAATATTCATTTCGTTTTTGTTATATTCACATCTAAGCCTGAACAAAAATTTTTCCATATTTATCTGGATATGTATAATTGAGCAATTTATAATAATAGCTATATCATTAGACCATATAAGAATTATTTTTAATTGATTATCTTAAATAGTTAGCTACATCCTTATATTACGTCATCTCTCTGTAAAATTCCATGTACAATCCTATATTTGAACAATATACATCCAACTCAATGATTAGTTGAAAAAAAACACAATGAATTGATAATTGTATATATTATACGTTTGGTTATTTCAAAGCATTGGAAAGCACCCCTGCTGCTGTTGCCCTATTTGAAAAACTGAAGACCCTGGAGTAGAAAGTCCTGCATGAACAACTTCATAGTAAAAATACTAAATATTTAAGCATCATTTCTTTAACACAGGCGTAAGCTTTAAATCTACCGGAACTTACGCCTGTAATATATATACCACTTTACCTTTCGGGTACATTAATCATGATCCCGGCAATCCTTTTCCTTGCTCTACTGTTTCGTCCAATACTTCTCCTTTTGCTCCTGGGTCAGGGAGTCCGCAAACTCTTCCTTTATCTTTAGAAACATCCGCAAATCTGTTAAAATCACATACAGCACCGCCCGGTTCTCAAATTCTTCACGCGAAGCAGGCAGCGGGCTTTCCTTATACTTTATCAACAGCTCATCCTCCATCTTAAGCAGGCCCTTTGCATTTTCTGTTTCAGATAAGGTGTTTGCTATATCCATGATAAAGCCTGCCAGATCATAGGCTTGAGGCGTGACCAGAGTCAGCTTTGCAGCCTTTTCAAACATTTCCTTAAGAATTTTGTACTGTTGCCTTCTTATCTCCATATATTCAATATAATATCTGGTTTCAGCAAAAAGAGCGTTATTCATATTGGTATAGGCCTGCGCAAGGCCACTGTCAATATGCTCCTTTAGCTGCACAAGACACCCTTCATTACAGTCAGGGTTAATTTCAAACTTCCTCTTAAGCCTTTCCTCAAGGCCTGTTTTGTCACCTTCAATAAGCTTTAAGGCCAACGCCGACAGTATTGCCTTAAGATCCTCCTCGATTGTGTGCTGCATATCGCGTATCTGCCTGACATTGCTGGGGATATACAGATTCAGCAATATTCCGATTCCTGCTCCTATCAGCAACAAAAGGGCTTCATTGCATATCATGGAAACAGACATGTTTTTTTCCAGCAAATAATGTGTGGCCAAAACCGCATTCATGGCTATGGCATCATACATTCTAAAATAATAGCTTATGCTAACAAACAGCAGCAAAAACACTCCATAAGCAGCGGCATTATAGGACAGGATAGAAAAAACCGCCAGTGCTATAGCCGTTGCCAGCAAAAATGCAACCGTTCTCATCAAAGCAAGGGATATTGTCGCCCTTTTGGTGTCCTGCAGGCTAAGCAGGGTTATTACCCCTGCAGATACGGCATACTGCAGCCCAATAAGGTAAGCCAGCATTATTGCTACAGCGCTGCCTGCCGCAATTTTTATGACCTTTATATAATTAATTCTTTTTGCCATCCCAAATTCTAAAATCCAATCAGGCTTAATCCTATTAGGCTTTAAGCCCTTTTGCTCCTTTGTAGCCGCTATAATTTATCACCCCTATTAATTTGCTCCAGATGTGCCTCAATTTATTTTCAATAACTTTCAGGTACAACTGTTTGGATTAATCTGTTTATTTCTTGAAATCATGCCCTATAAAAATTATACCTCATATACTTATTTCCCTACAAGCTTAATAGTACATGCTATCTGACAGATTACATGGAAAACTAGTGTATACCATACAGAATTGAGCAAAAAAATTTCCCCATTAAATTTCCCCATTATGTGGAGAGTGGACGTTTTGAATATTAAGATATTCCGAATGAAGAACAAGAATAGTCCAAAAGGAGTAAACGTGCCTCAAACGGCACATACAAAGATATTATGATAAATAAAGGGATGACTCTGCGGCCATCCCTATTTATCTCCCGTTATAGTACATATTTTAAGTAAACAGCCCTTTATTCTTCAAAACCGGCATTTTCACGTTGCTGTACAACACCAAAATATGCATACTTAGGCTTGAACATTCTGTCAAACAGCAAGGGGTTGCGATCACTTCTCCAGGAGTTGGAATCGGAAACTCCCCAGAAGGTAATGCCGCTTACACAGGTCTTTCCTGCCTGATTGCTTTCAATAATCCTGTTGATAAGCTCATAATACCAGCGACCCTGCTCCTTCAGGTTATCCTTTGTAGGCAGGAGTATGTTGGTCCATGTACCAAGGCTGACATCCAGCTCGGTAATCTGCACATCAAGCCCCAGTGCGCTAAAGGCCTCAAGAGTTCTCATGTAGTCATCAATTGAGTCCCTGGTATATAAATGCCCCTGACAGCCGATACCGTCAATCAGATAACGGCCATCTTCCGTAACAAGTGATTGAGCAAGCTTAACAACATGCTGGGTCTTGAACTGCTCATTATAGTCATTATAGAAAAGCTTGCAGCTTTCGGGAGCATATTTGTCGGCATAGTAGAATGCGTACCAGATATAATCATCGCCGATAATCCTTCTCCAATCGCTGTCACGCATTGAACCGTCTTCCATGATCGCTTCATTAACTACATCATAGGCATAAATAATATCCATATAGCCTAGCTCATCAAGCTTTTCAAACACCTGCTTTATGTAGCTTTCCATACGCTTAAGCATGGTTTCGCGATCAACCTTAGGTTTACTTGTATCGAAGTCCTCATGGAATATCCATTGGGGTGTCTGGCTGTGCCAGATAATTGTATGTCCACGTACACCCAGGCCGTTATTTTTCGCCCATTCCAGCATATTTATTACATTTTGAGAAAATTCAACTACAAGATCGCCCGCTTCAATACTCTTGTTTTTATTCAGAATGTAATCGGGCTTCATATCATTTTCCATTGTGACACTGGTGTAATTTCCCAGAATATGATCCAAAATATTGGACTGTGACATTAAACCGGGATGTATACAGGTTCCGGTAACCATGCCGTATTTTTCAAATACGCCTTTTATGCCTCCTTCAACCAGAGGCAGATCTCCTACCTTAACTTCCTTTGGCTCTTGCTTTACTTCTTCAGCGCTTTCGCTGCTGCTGTCCTCATCTTTGCTGCCTGTTTCCTCTGAAGAAGTGTCCGCCGCCGGTGCGGTAGGCTCTGCGTCTGTCTGTGGTTTTGCTGCTCCGGTAACTTCTACATTGCTTACATTGCCTGCTTTATCATCTGATTTTGAGCAAGCGGCAGCTGCTGTCAAAGACAAAACGAGTAAAAAAACAGATACTAGCTTAAGTACTCTCTTCTTCATGGTCATTCTGCTCCTTTAGGATAATAATTGCGCACGTTAGCTTGTCTTCTCCGTACAGCGAGATCAAATGATTTCCTGTACAAGAAAGTAATTACATGATTAACTATAGCACTATTTTTGCGATTGTCTACTCAAATAATATTATTTTATATATTATTTACAATAAATTTATCCAAAAAAGCTTCTTCATGTCCTGCAGCGACAATATATACTCCAGCCAAAAAAATACAAGCTTTTACCGTCCTATCTCTATTGATTATATTATGATCTTACATATCCCTGCCGTTGCAATTCAAACATTCTTGCATATGTATCACAGTCCTTCATTAATTGCTCATGCGATCCATATCCAATGATCTGTCCGTCCTCAAAAAGTACGATATGATCGGCGATTGTTGATGAGGCAAGGCGGTGGGAAATAAATATTGTCGTCTTATTCTTTGCGATATTGAAATATTCATCATATATCTCGCTTTCCGTCAATGGATCAAGAGAAGCTGTCGGTTCATCAAGAATGAGAATTGGCGTATTTTTGTTCATTGCACGAAGGAGCGCCAGCTTCTGTCCCTCACCTCCTGATAATTCAACACCTTCGAGACTGAAATTTCGAGTTACATATGTTTCCAAACCTAAGGGCAGGCGGTCTATCCATTTGCCAAGCGTGAATACCGAAACGCTGCCGGTATTTCCCATTGTGATATTTTCTCTCACTGAAAATGGGAAGTTACAAAAATCCTGAAAAACTGCTGAAATTAAACGACTGTAATCTTTCTTATCAATGTCATGAATATCCACTCCACCGAGTGTTATTCTTCCGCGCGTAGGCCGATAGAAACGGCAGATTAGTTTGATAAATGTCGTCTTTCCTGCTCCGTTTTGTCCAACAACCGAAAGCTTCTCACCTTCCGCAATTCGTATATTAATGTTTTTCAAAACGAATTTATCAGTGTTCGGATAGGCAAACCACACATCTTCAAAAACAATATCCAGCCCATTAAGATCTTTTTCAGTTTTTGTACCAGACTCTAACGCTCCTGCCGATAACTCATCAAAATCATACACAGCGAGCTGGCGGCGATTGTAATCACCTATCAATGAAACGACAGACGAAAGAGTAACTGTAAGAACCGTGACAGCCGAAAAATACATTGTAAAATCAGCAATCCCGATTATTCCATCCATAACACGCTTTGCAAGCGATACAAGGATCACCAATGATTGAAGTGACAAAATAACTGCTGAAATTACTTCGAACAGCGCCGAACGGTTGAAATCCTGATATTGTAAAAAAAGCAACCTTTGCCGATAGCATTTTATTTTGTTCATGAACCAATCGATAAGCGAATCCGTTCTTATTTCCTTAGCTGCGCCTTGATTAAAATATGCAGTGTTTTCAAGGTAACTGCCAATCCGATCATTTTCCGCATACAAAATACGCCGTTTTTTACGGTAATAATATGTAAGATATACAAATAAAATTTTTACTCCGAGCACAAGCAATACGGTCAGTATAAAAGCAAAATCCAGCCTTAAAATGATCGCTGATAATCCCGCAATTGTTATGAAGTTAATAAAAATATCCTGCAAGATCAAAAAGGCATCCATGATCTGTGTGATATTATTAGCCATTGCAAGCTTGTCGCCAAATGCAGCACCTTCTATATTGCAAAGCGGAAGCGCCATTGTGGCTTCACCTGCCCTCAGACGAATCTGCTTTGAAAAATGCTCCCTATAAAAATTCATCTTGTGCACTGAAAATGTATCAACAGATTTTACTATAAACATAATGACTATATAAATGCCGATTGATACGGCAATGCGTTGAAATTTACTTCCACTCTCAAGTTGTCCGATAAAAAGCTTCGGAAAATAAACACCAAGAATTGTTAACACTGATGAGAATAACATATGAGGGAAAGCAGAAATCAGATATCCCGGCTCGTATTTTGAAATAAGCTGCAATATTCCAAATGTAAGGACAGGTTTACTTTTATTATTTCTCATACTGCATCCTTCTTCTCTTCATAATATTTCATTTGTGATCTGAATAGTTTTGCATAAGTTCCGTCAACCTTTGCGATCAGCTCCTCATGCGAGCCCTGTTCAATAATCGAACCTTCATCAAGCACCAAGATCCTGTCGCAGAATGTTGTTGATGAAAGCCGATGGGTAATAAAAAGCGTAGTATTTCCTCTTGTAATTTCGACAAGCCGTGAAAAGAGCTCGTACTCTGCCAGTGGGTCAAGTGCTGCAGTAGGTTCATCAAGAACGAAAATCGCAGCGTTCTTGTACAGGGCTCTTGCTGTTGCAAGCTTCTGCCCATCTCCGCCGGAAAATTCAATACCGTTATCATCAAGCTCACGATAAACAGATGTCTCAATCCCCTTTGGAAGTTTTGAAATTTTGCTCTCAAGTCCGCTTTTTTTAATGCTGTCGTTAAGGCGATCCGGATCATAGCTCTTGTCGAATAATATATTTTCCTTTATGCTGTAGGCAAACAATGCAAAATCCTGCAAAACAACGCTTATGATCTGTGTATACCTTTTATAGGGAATCTCCCATATATCTAAGCCATCCAGTGTTATTTTCCCTTCTGTAGGCTTGTACAATCGCAAAAGCAGCTTGACCAGCGTCGTTTTTCCGGCTCCGTTAAGCCCGACGATAGCCAACTTTTCGCCCGACTTAACTGTGAATGTTATATTTTTTATCGTATCATAGTCAGCATTTGGATAGCGAAATGACACATTCTCAAATCTCAGTGTTGCTTTTTGTGGATCGATGTCCTTATCCGGAAGTGAAATTGTTTCACGGATCGATGAATTATTTTTCAATATCTCCTCATAATCACGTAAAATATCCACCGACTTAAGCACATTGCCAATCGAACCTATGCACTTAAAGATCGAAAGCAACGCGGATGTAAATAAGGCAATAGCTGAAATAGCAACTGTATATTCTGCGATGCTTAGAACCCCGCTTGCTGCCTGATAAGCGAAATATAAAAACATAAGCAAACTTTGAAGACAGGAAAGAATCACGCCAAGCCAATTCGCGCCAAGATTTTTTCTGAGAAGGTAACGATATTTTTCCATATGCTCATTGAATACAGAGCGATACTTATCCGATATATAATTCTCAGCGTTATTGATTCTTATTTCTTTTGCGAACTTATATTTTGTCATGATATCATAAAGGTATTGCAGCTTCCGTTCGTTGTCTGCGCAGTCAATCTTGAAATTATACTCAGTTCTTTGTGTATAAATCGTCAGCTTAATTAACAGAAACGACAACACAGATAGTACTACAATAAACACAGGACTGAGTAATGAAAAAATTGTTATAGTACCGAGCAATTTAATAAAAGCATTTATAAATTCACCGAAAGTTCCGAGTGAAAATGCCGGATACGCAAGCATCGAATTTCTTTTTAGATTCAATACATTTCCGTCCTGAACATAATGGTAATCTATTTCGAGACAATCTCTCATGTATTGAAATTGAAGAACATTACTGGCTCTACGCATAGCCCTGTTTTCTATTAGAGTGAATAACTGACCACTCAGGTTTACAGCGAGATTTACCAAAACGTAAAAAACTATCATGGTGATTACTTCGCCGTACGATTTCTTTAAGACAAGCGTTTCGATAACGATACCTAGTCCAGCGATATTTATAAGCGAAAGCAAAGCTGTAAAAAGATTGCGAAGCAGTGTCGTAATCAAATATGCAAATGACATTTCCTTTGCTTTTTTTAGATAAAAGAAGAAATTTTGAACTTTTCTCATATTTATATCCTCATACAAATTTATAATAAGTAAAAAGAATTGCGCGATACAAGCATTCGAGTTTTTATGCAAAATATGAAATATATCTTCCATCAAGTTAGATTGATCTGTGGGATCATCAAGCATATACATTTTGATTCCTATTGCAGCTCTTTTTGTTCTGTCATAGACTATAAATTATTAATTTCACAATTAATTATTAATTGATAATAGTACTTACTAAGAATATGTTACAATAATCTGGCATATTTTATCAATATTTACTTTTTGCATTTCTCATCCTATCACAATTTTTACAAAGATGCTCCAAAGGCTATTTTATTCGTCCTGTACTTGATATTTTCTGATATTTTATTTATTATAATTGAAACAAATACATTTACCGGACATTCATGAATCCTGCAGTCTTAGATGCATTTTCAATCCTGTATGTAAGAAATTAATATATTAAACTTTATAAAATAATCAAACGGGACTCAGCCTATGAAGGAAAAACTTATAGCTTTTTGTAAATCAATAAATATAGAATGTGTTGGAATAGCGCCGGCAGAGCCTTTCCATGATTTTGAACAGATCTGGAAGAGGCAAATCGAGAGGGGCTATGTAAGCGGTTTTGAGGAGACGGACATTAACAAGAGGGTCCATCCGGAGCTTAGCCTTAAAGGAGCAAAATCCTTCATTGTATGCCTGTTTCCTTACTACAGCGGACAGGCGTCTGATGCCAACCTGTCCAAATCTGCATACAGCCGGGATTATCATATCATTGTTAAGGATAAGCTGGAGTTGATAGGAAAATACCTGGAAAGCAATATTAAAGGGTTTGAATATAAAGCCTATGTTGACACCGGGCCCTTCAGTGACCGCTATCTGGCTTATCGGGCCGGGCTTGGCTTTTTCGGAATAAACAATAATCTGATAAACGACCGCTACGGCTCATACTTTTTTATCGGCTCCCTGCTTAACAACTATCCCTTTGAAGCTGACAAGCCTCAAAATAAAACCTGCCTGCAATGCTTTGCCTGCGTCAATAATTGCCCCGGTCAGTGTATTCTGGGTGATTTTACGATAAATCCCCTAAAATGCAGATCCTATATCAGCCAGAAGAAAAAGGATCTGTCAGTCGAGGATGAGGAAATATTAAAGAAACAGCCCCTGATATATGGCTGCGATGTCTGTCAGGATGTCTGTCCCCATAACAGGGATGTCAAAAAAACCATAATTGAGGAATTTACGCAGGATCTGATTTACCGTCTGGATTATGAAGATCTGAAGCAGATGTCCAATAAGGAATTTATGAAAAAATATAATGACAGAGCCTTTGCCTGGAGGGGAAAGTCTGTTTTGATAAGAAATCATAATATTATAAATGATTCATAGAATTAAATTTCCGTAAGAAAAATTCCTGATACCCCAATATGAGGCATCAGGAATTTTTTATTATTACCTTTTATCTTTATTACCTTTTATCTCTTCCCACATAGTAGGTCTCCGTCGGGCCGAGATAGCCTTCCGCAGGCTTAGCGCCCTCCTTATAGATAACCAGCTTTTCAAGTACAAAGCCCGGGCTTGCCGCATATATTTTTATGCTATTTACACCTTCCTTGCAGCTAATCCTTGTTATCTGCCTGCGGATGTTGTTTAAAACTCCCATCGCCCAGAAATAGCTGTCTACCCTCTGGCCTTCGGGGATTGCATTAATCATATTAATTTCTCCGTCGTTAAGCTGTATTCCATAATATAAGGTGTTTTCGTTGGTAACGGCATTTGACGGCTGCATATACAGCTCCAGCTCATAGTTGCCGGCTTCCTCTACCTTAAACAGATATTCAAGATAAGGCGCATCCTTGCCGGGTGTAAAATATGCAGTAGTCGGATATGCCTTTAGCGCCGACAGGGTCTTGCCGTAGCCCTCAAGTACCTCAAAGCGATAGCTCTCACCCTTGTCTGAGGTGAAATCCACCTTCCTGTAAAAATGCTCCGCCTCAATTGAAATATACCCCTTTGTATCTATAAAGGTCATCCTCTCAAGGCCGCTTTCGTCAGGCAGGGCTGCCTTAACAATAATTGTGCAGGTTCCGCTTGGCAGCTTCACCAGTATTTTACCCTCCGTCTCACCACTTTGCAGACTCCGGTCAATTGTAACCTTAATCTGCTCCGAGCTTACATTTACGCCATCCAGAAGTCCGCCTTCCTTTGAGCATTTAAGCCACTTGCTTTCACAGCTGACGGAATACTCTGCCGGCTTATCGCTGATTGCATATACGGTAAAGGATGCGCTGGATACATCCGGCTCAAGGAAATCCTTCATTACCAGCCTGTTAAGGGTCCAGGAGCTGCCCTCTGTTCTCTGCTCGGTTCCGTCTATCATTACAGCCAGCCTTGGCTTGTTGGCGGGCATTACATACATGAGAATCGGATTTTGACATTCATCCTCATTCCAGCGGGTAAAGCCTATATGCTCGGACAATCCCATACCATACCATTTGCCGTTATCGATGGTATGATACTCCTCCACTATCTGTCTATCCCGTTTCATACACTCCTTAACCTGCTTGGCCAGCTTGTTGGCCTCCATATAGCCAAATCTTGCAAAGTAATGATTTTTGCCGCTAAGCAGCTGCATTTTCTGCAGGTTCATATTGCCGACGACAGGATAATATACCAGGGCAAAGTAAGCCGGTAGATTTTCTTTATCACCGCTATTCAGCTTCTCATAAAGCTCATCGGCTGTCTTAAGCAGATAATCTATCTCCTGCAGGGTCCTGTCTGTTTCCCTGTAATTTACCGGATGATATATTCCCGAATTCATAGCTTCCGGCCTGCGCTTATGGGCTATCCTTGTATAGCCTGTTATAAGCTTATATATCTTTTCCTGATCCAGTTCATCAAACACTCCGTCAAACTGCTTACTTATCCACTGCCTTGTATAATCATCTGTTGTATTGATGGCATTCGTTCCCCATTTGTCAAAGTCATAGGCCAGATCCAGGAAGAAGGACAAGGGAAACTCCTGGGTGCATATATCTCCCACATTAACAATCCAAAGCTCACGAATTCCAAAGTCATAAGCCATGGTCATCTGCTCCCATATCTTTGGAAGATAGGAGCTGTTAATCCATTCATATGATATTGGGCCTCCATGATAATCAAAATGATAATACATGCCAAAGCCACCCTTATGCTTGCGCATTTGGTCGGTCGGCAAGGTTCTGAGATTGCCGTGGTTATCATCGCAAAGCATGATAATAACGTCCTCAAGCTCTTCACAGTTCATTAAGCCCGGAGTGTCCTTATCCCCATAATAGAAAGGCTCCACTTCCTTATACAAAGCAAGCATTCTGGGCACCCTGGAAAGATCTGGATTGACATACTTTCTGATCAGTTCATTTTGTGTCTTAAGTACATCACGAAGGTATTCGATATTTTCTGCCAGCGTGGCATCCCTCATTATTGCGGTATCAGCCTCACCCCGCATACCTACGGTAATTACATTCTCAAATTTTCCGCTTCTTATCAGTCCATCTGCCCAGAACCTTGTAATTCCCTCCCTGTTGCTTCTGAAATTCCATGCATCTCCGTAAATTGAATCCTTCCCTCGCAGGTACTTGTACTCTTCACCATAACGCAGACAGGGTTCATGATGGGAGGCTCCCATTATTACTCCATATTCATCTGCTAGCTCATGGCTGGCCAGACCTGGGCCGTCATCACTAAAACGGGAGGACCACATGGCCGGCCAGAGATAATTGCCCTTGAGCCTCAAAAGAAGCTCAAAAACATGATCATACATTTTGGCATTAAAGCCGCCGAAGTTCTTCATCGTCCAGTTGCCAAAGGCAGGCCACTCATCATTGATGAAGAAGCCACGGAAGCGAACACTGGGCTCTTTTGATATATATTTTAAACTACCGTCAAGGCTTACTTCAGTTCTGCGGCGGGGCTTGACATCACACCAGTCAACCAGCGGTGATACTCCCAGCCGTTCTGACAGATGAAAAAGTCCATATATAGTGCCCCTTTTGTCACTTCCCGCTATTACCAGTGCTTTTTCCACCCCACAAAAGGGATTGTCTATTACCTGAAAAAGAAAAACCTCTCTCCTGCCTTCAATAGCTGAAAGATCGATAATCCCTTTTTCCTGCAGCTCATCCAGTATAGCTGAACGTCCCACGGTGCCGTATATAACAGCATGCTTAGCCAGCTTTTTTCTGTCGTTTGTAGCCAATGGCTTCACTCCGAAAACCAATTCAATATCATTCATCACCTTGCCGGCAATTTTATTTACTCCGCTGAAGGCTTCCTGCTCCTGATAAAACAATGCGCCCTCCACACCGGCTGTTTGCAGAGCTTCCTTCAATCCTTCCTGACTGATTACAAAATCCATTAGACAAGACCTCCCTTGATGTTATAATAATCGATTTTAGCAGCCAAAAAATAACCTGGCAAATAAATCTTATTATATATGTGCCGGACAGAAGAATAAAGAAAATTATGAATTATAAATAAAATAATTCCGTTTATTTATTTCAAATGTTCCTGTATCTTCAAATTCGGGCACCTCTTTGCCTGATGCCAGATCGTTCAGTATCCTGATGGCTATCTCTCCCCAAATTTTTTGCCTTTGTGCAACCACGGCAGCAAGCTTTCCTTCCGCTATAAGCTTCATGGCTATATCATTCTTGTCAAAGCCAATAGCCGTAGCCTTGATATTATACTGATTTATCAGCAAATCCAGAACCTTGGCGCCATCATTATCGAGGAAAACAATACAGTCGATATTTTTATGCTCGTCAAATTTTTCCCTGAAGAGCTCAACTCTATGATTGACATCATATTCATTGACAGTGTCAACTATTCTGATGTCCTTCACCTTCTCAACAACACTCATAAATCCTTTTAATCGGTTGGCAATGTTCAGATTTTGGTCACCGGGATAGGAAAGCAGGATATTTCCGCATCCCTTCAGGTACTTAACCGTTATTTCCCCGACATTAACACCTGCCTTATAATTATCGGTACTGATAAATACACTTATACCACAATCCGGGAAAAATGTATCCATGGTTACTACCTTTATTCCCTTACTTACAGCTTCCTCTATTGCAGGCTGAATTTTATCCCGGCCTTCACCCAGCGGGATTAAAGCTATTCCATCCACCCCCAGCCTTATGCTATCCAGGATATACTCAACCTGCTTGTCCACATCCCTTTTTTTGTCATACAAGGTTAAAATATCTGCACCAAGCTTTTTTACCATACTTTGGGCACTTTGGGCAATATCATCAAGATAGGTTGCTGCACCATTCATAATTAATGCAAAGGTTCTTTTTGTTTTGCTAATCCTGTCAAAGGAGTAATTATTCAGTCTGTCATTAACTTTGCCAAACAATGCGTCTAAGTCTGCTGCCAGACCTGACAAGGCCTCCATTGAATTATTCTGGGTATACATCAGAGATGTTATTTCCTCCGATGAAGCAGCTGTTTCCGCAGCCACAGCAGATATGCTCTGGATTGAAGCTGCCAGATTGGTTTTATAATCATCAAGCTTGCTCATTCCCTGCTTTACATAATTCAGCTGGATAAACAATTCCTCCGAGGCCTCGGCTATTTCCTGGAATGCATTGTTAGTGTTATGTACAGCATCAATCTGCTGCTCGATATTTTGAATGGTTTCCTTTATTAATTCTGAAGTGGAATTCACCTGATTTTGCACATCAATTATGGTTTTTTCAATATTCTTGACAGATTCCAGGCTTCTGTCGGCAAGCTTTTTAACCTCACCAGCAACCACAGCAAAGCCTCTTCCGGCTTCACCGGCTCTGGCCGCCTCTATTGATGCATTTAATGAAAGCAAATTTGTTTGATTGGCTATTTCAGTGATTATTTCAGTAATTTTTGATATATTTGAAGCCATTTCAAGCAGCTTTTCTATGCTGCCTATAATCCCTGAAATATTGCTTTCAGCCTGGCGGCTTTTATCCAACAGCTCATTGATGCTGCTTTTCCCTGCTTCTGTCATTTCCTTGACATGTTCAGCCTTATACGACATCAAGTCGGTGGACTCTGTAACAACAGCCATCTGCTGAACCAGCTCGGTAGACATGTTATAGCATATCTCAGCGTCTTCAGCCTGACATATGGCTCCTTCGGCAACATGCTCCACAGCTCTTGCAATATTTTCTCCGCTTCCCAATAATTCAGCTGTTGTTTCCTTTACGGTTGTTATCAGATGCTCCACATCATATGAGGTAATCTGGACACTGGAAACGAACTCCCTGAATAAATCAATAATACTTGCTGTAATCTCCGAAAGCTCTTTAAGTTCAGCTGTTGCATCCTCATCAGGCTTTACAGTCAGATCCCTGCCTGCCACTTGCTGCAAGTTTTCAATAAGGCCTTTTATACCCTTATCAAATCTTCTTGCTAGTATGTTTTGATAGATAAGCAAGATTGCTGAAAGCACCAAAGATATCAAAGACACAATTTTTAGAAATGGCAACAGACCATCAGATGCACCCGAGAAAAGCATGATGCAAATAATCAATAATGGAAGAATAATTAATAGCGACAAGATAAAAGTATTTGCTTTCAACGATATTTTTTTCATACCTTACTCCTCTGCTTTTAATTAGTCTGCTAATATTATATTTTTAAAATTTTTTAACTACAAGATTTGATTATATTCTACCATTTTCTGCACAAAATGTAAAGAAATCAAAATATAGTTTGAGCTTTTAATAAAGCTGTGTTAGTATATAGATTATAAAAATATCCAAATAAACCTTAGCTTATGAAAGGAGAGTCATGAAAGTAAAAAGGATCTGCTTTATCACAGCTATTGCGGTTTTATCCGTGATATGCATTGCGATAGTCATTAATCATTTTTATAATAATGACAAAAAAGGTAAGGAAACAGCAGATATTTCACAAAAACAGCAAGCATCTTCTGTTGAATCAACATCAGAAGAAGCAATTTCAATATCAACAGAAACAGAAAAAGGAGATAGTACAGATATGAACATGAATCAGGACAATGTAAGCCAAGCTTTACAGACTGAGAATCTGGAGTGGGTAGGTACCTGGGCAAGTGCACAGCAGGGACTTGACCCTAACAGGGGCGAATATCCTCCTGCTCCCGGCCTGGCAGGCAATACCTTCCGCCAGATTGTGCGCATTTCAAAGGGCGGCCCGCAATTGCGCCTGAAGATTTCAAATGAATACGGCAAAACGCCACTGGTTTTAAACTCCGTTCATATAGCCAGGCATTATGAAATAGGCTACTCCATAATTATGCCTAAAACCGATACTACTGTAACCTTCAATGGAGGCAGTGAAAGTGTTTCCATTCCTCCGGGAGAAATTATTTGCTCAGATCCGATTGATTATAATGCATCTGATCTGGAGCGGATCGCCATATCCATTTATTTTGGTGATGTTCCGGAAATAGTAACAAGCCATACCGCCTCCAGAACCACCTCTTATCTGGTGAGCGGCAATCATGTATCGGATATCAGCATGGAGTCGCCCGTAACCAATGAAACCTGGTATTTCATATGCGGAATTGATGTTCTTGCAAGTCCGGAATGCAAGGCCATAGTATGTCTGGGTGATTCCATTACCGACGGCCGTGGTGTAAGAACCAATCATGATGATCGCTGGACAGATGTACTGGCGGAAAGGCTGCAAAAAAATCCTCAGACAGCCCACCTTACCGTACTAAATCAGGGAATCGGCGGCAACTCGATCTATGGCGGTCTTGGACCGGCAGCTATAAAAAGGTACAAGCGGGATGTGCTCGATCAGCAAAAGGTTGGCTATGTAATTATATTTGAAGCCATCAACGATATAGGTTATACCAGTTCACCGGAGCTTGCTGATAAAATTATTGAAGAATATAAGAAGTTCGCAGATCAGGCTCATGCCCAGGGTATCAAGGTAATAGGAGCCACAATCACTCCTTTTGGCGGAACTGACTATGCAAAGAATCATTGGGAGATACGTGAAGGTATCCGCCAGAAGATCAATGAATGGATAAGAACAACAGATTACTTTGACGGCTATATTGATTTTGATGCAGCAATCAGGGATGAAGCCGACCCCAGCATAATGGCCAAAAAATACAGCAGCGATGGCCTGCACCCTAATTTTGTCGGTTATCAGATTATGGGTGAAGCAATTGATTTAAGCCTGTTTGCAAACTGACCTGACTGTTATGGGCCAAGCACATAAGTAACTCTAATAACAGATTATTAATGAATAATTTGAAATACTTATACTCTCAGAATAGAAAAGCCTTCAGGCTTATTGCCAACAGTGGCAAACCCAATAAGCCTGAAGGTTTATTGTATCTCATACAATAAGACTCCCCAATTGAACTCATATATATACGGGGAGCATTTTTCAGCCCTGAAAGGGTACTTGCTGAGGTGTAGAGCATTTGCCAGCCTCCACCCTGATTTGCACCGGTGTAAAATACATGATATTTACCGCCATAGTAAACTATGCTGGGATCCTTAGCTCCATAATAATCATACGGTATAGCTTCACCGTTGTTAATAAGCCTTTCATCCACATACCATGTAGGATTGGCATTTACAGCAGAGGCTTCATGATTAAAAGTAAATATAGAGATAAATAAAGATAAAACAATGATTAAGCTTATTTTTTTCTTCATTATGATCCTCCTTTTTGAATACTGTGATTAATGCTGCACTTATCCAAGACTAAACTGTTATGCAACACAACGACAACTGCTTTACTTAACTGCTTGTTCGTCCACGAACTACATAGCAATCACCCCTTTAACGTATGCTGATATTATCCCAACTTATTTTTATCCTCCCTTCTTTCCTGCAATAGCTTAATGAGCACAGCTTAAATTACCGCTAGTCAGATTGTTATGACGATTTGCATTAATTCTGAATGCATCTTGTATGACAGAAGACGATAATTTTTTCAGAAGGTGAGAGTTACAGTAAATTAATGTAAATATAAATTGAGTTGAGTAAACTGAGAACATCCGTACATAGAATTAGTAAATCCTAAGCATAGTTATTTACCGGTGCAGATATGACAAGATATTCTTATCCTTAGAATTGCCATAGAATAGATTTTGAATGGTAAATTAGAGTGTTTAATGATTAATAATCTATTTTATGCTAACATACTATTTGCAATTAGCTTTAGATACCAAACGCCGCAAAGGGCTTGTCCCTGCTATCTTATTATTATATATATGTTACAACAGGAGAAAATATTCATACATCAATGCTTTATTAATATATTTATTAATATATAATTTAAATTTAAGTTATCCTGCCCTTAAGGTGGGGCAAGTTCGTAAGTATAAGCAAAAGAAAGGGCAAGCTTATGCCTGCCCAATATCAAAATGCTGTTATCACTATATCCATCTATCCTATTTATCTTTCCTGAAAATTTGCTCCAGCGCCGTATCAATAAGCTTTGCATTATTATACGAATCCTCAAAGCTGATAAGAGGCTCTTCCCCATTCAGTATGCATCTGCCAAACTGTTCAATCTCAAGCATATAATTATCCGGGCAATTTATAAGCATTTCTCTGCTGCCCTCGCCATTCCTGATAATAATCTTAATATCTCCGCTCTGGTTATATACTGCAGGAACATGGATGATGCCTTCATCACCAACTACGGTATACTCGCTTCTGAATGCGGCACTAAAGGATGAATAGGATGTAGCCTTAATATCGCCGTCAAACTCCAGCATGATACAGCTGCTTTCATCAACACCGGAAGCAGGGCCGATTTCACCTGTTGCATATATTGCAAGCGGCTCCTTCCCTATGATGTATCTGGTTACATTCAGGTTGTAGCATCCGACATCATAGGTCGCTCCACCACCCAATTCCTTCTTATATCTGATATCATCCCTGTTCCTCAGATTGATGCTAAAATGCGAATCAATGTACTTAAGCCTGCCCACCAGTCCATTATCTACAAGCTCCCTGACCTTTTTGGTCAGCGGGCTTTGCCTGTAGGCAAATGCCTCCATCAGAACTACTCCGTTGCTTCTGGCAGCCTCAAACATTTCCTCAACCTCTCGAGCGGATATGCCAAGAGGCTTTTCACAAAGAATATGCTTCTTCTTCTCTGCCGCCTTGATGGTCCATTCATAATGCAGCGAATTTGGCAAGGGAATATATACAGCATCAACCTCCGGATCCTCCAATAGCTCCTCATAGCTTGAGTAAGCTTTTACAGGATTGAATATCTCCTTAAATTCAGTTAGCCTTGCCGACGCCTCCCTGCTTGAAATGGCATAAAGCCTGGCGTTGGCGGCTTTCTGGATTCCTGGAATAACAGATGATTTTGCTATTGCCGCACAGCCTAATACAGCCCAGTTTACATAATTTTTACTCATATAAAATCCTCATTTCTCATAATTTTTATATAATTTGCAAAATAGTTATCTTACTGATTCTTGTCCAGTTACATAATAATATAATATCACCGGCTTTATAATCAGTAAATAATTATAGTTAGTTTTAGTATGAGCAACAGCTAATTTAGTATTACTTGTTAATCCTTGCAAAATGCTTCTTGCCGATTTTGATGACATCCATATTATATAAAACCTGCTTTATGTCATCCTCATTTATCCTTTCCCCGTTTATCGAAACTCCTCCCTGTTTGACAAGACGTAAAAATTCGCTCTTGCTTTTTACATATCCCATGTCAATCAGCTGAGGAATAATATCTATAACGGTATCCTTGTCAAGATCAATTATAAGTGTTGGAATATTATCAGGAACCGTCTTTTTGCTAAAAGCGGCATCATAATAATCCATTGCCATACCTACATCCTCCTGTGAATGATATAGCGAGGTAATAATCCGGGCCAGTTTATACTTGACATCCCTGGGATTAGCCCCACCGTCCAGCTCCTGCCTGATTTTGTCTATCTCATCCGGATGTTCATCTGTCGCCAGCTCATAGAATTTAATAATTAAATCATCCCTTATTTCCATAACCTTTTTGAACATAACCTCTGCCGGCTCATTTACCCCGATATAATTGCCAAGGCTCTTGCTCATCTTTTCCACTCCATCAATGCCCTCAAGGATAGGCATAAAGATGGCTATTTGCTGCTCCTGTCCCAGAGCCTTCTGAACTGTTCTTCCCATCAGTATATTAAAGGTCTGATCTGTTCCGCCCATCTCAATATCTGCCTGCAACTGTACTGAATCGTAAGCCTGCATCAAGGGATATAAGAATTCATGCAGGCCAATTGGAATGCCATTTTTATAACGGTTCTGGAAATCATCCCTTTCCAGCATCCTGGCTACCGTTGTGGTTGCCGCCAGCCTAATAACCGTTTCAAAGCTTAATTTTGACAGCCATTCACTGTTAAACCTTACTGTGGTTTTATTCTTATCCAGAACTTTAAATATCTGATCACAGTAGGTTTTTGCATTTTCCCTAACCTGCTCGTCACTTAATGCAGTTCTGCCCTTTGCCTTTCCTGTCGGATCACCAATCCGGCCTGTAAAATCACCTATCACGATAATTGTCTCATGCCCTAAGTCCTGCAGCTGCTTAATCTTTCTAAGTACCACCGCATGACCAAGATGTATATCCGGAGCCGACGGATCAAGGCCCAGCTTTACCCTAAGCGGCCTGTTCTGCCTGTATGATTTTTCAAGCTTCATAAGCAGCTCCTCTTCATTTACATAATGCTCTGCACCCTTGATTATTATTCTTAGTTGCTCTTCCGGTTTTAACATAGGTTTACTCCTCCTTCTAGTTTTCTATGAATTTATTTTTTATTAAATGATAATTTTGCTGTTCAACGTCCACAGCCCTTTCAGGCAACGATTTTCTTTAGCCGGATAAGACAAGCTAATGGCAAAAATAATAGATTTTTTGTATAAAAAAACTCCCGTCCTGTCAAAAGGACGAGAGTCGATCTCGTGTTACCACCTAGTGTTCATAAACAGCTCACACTGTTTACCTCGCAGAGTACGGCCAGATATGGCGATACCCTTGCACCTGATAACGGTGTGCTCTCCGTCGTAGTCTACTCGCTGATAAAGCTTTCGGTACGCAACTCCAAGATGTATTCACATACCCTATTCATGAGCCTCTCATCAACCGGCATCTTTCTGTATGAAATCAGGTATGCTACTCTTTCTTTTCATCGTCTTTTAAGTTGTTTATTTAATTATGTTAACCAATCTTCAATATGGATTTTTTGTATCTTAACATTAATCATTCGGGCTGTCAAGAGCATTTTTCCTGTCAGGCAGAAGTTCTTTCCTATCAGCTTGAAGTTCTTTTTTCCTGCAGATTATAGTCAACTGGCAGTTGTCCAATTTTTTATTTGATATTTATATATTACTTCCAGTTTTTAAATATAATAGTTGCCTTCTCTAAAAATTCCTTAGGCACAATAATCTCGTCTTCCGTTACGGTCTTGTACTCTTCGGTAATTGGCACTGGATTGCAGCCTCCTCTGCTTATTTCCACCTGTTCCATCGAAAATCTGTTGCCGCAATTTTGACATACCAGATTATCGCCTTCCTGCTCGTAATAGCCGCGTCCTGATGAATAGCAAACCTGACAGGTATTAAAGGCAGTCCGTATTGAACCGTCCGAAGCCCTAACCGCCAGAGCTTCCAGCTCTATACCGTTAATCTCTGCCGGATAAAATCTCACCTCATCGGTGACTTCACCTACAGGAATGACTATATCGCCATCAACCACCTTCTTTGCCCTGTTTCCATTATTTTTGGCAGTGTCGGATGAACCGGGCATCTTAGCAAAAAGGGCTATTACTAACAGAGTTGCTGCAACAAGGCCGCTAAGTACAAGCTTTTTGGTACTATTCTTATTCTTCATCCATCTTCCCCATTTCTACACTAATTAAGCAATTGCTTTTATTGCCACACAGCCCTATAGTATCAATTGATTGTGTAGATATTATGGAGAAGCTCAACTCATTTTAATTACTATTTACTTTTCCTCTTCAAAGGTTAATTTAAGCTTCACATTTTTACCACTTCTGACTAGTGTAACACTGACAGTGTCGCCCGCCTTATAATTCTTCATTATACTTTCTATATCCTTGATGGTTTTTACGGTCTTGCCGTCCATCGAGATAATTACATCTCCCTTTTTAATGCCGGCTTTTGCAGCTCCACCATCAGGCATTACCTCATAAATGTAAACCCCAACAGGCAGACCATATTGGCGGGAAACAGTCTCGGTTATATCTATACCCGAAATGCCTATGTATGGTCTGCCCTTAACATATCCAAAGGCAATCAGCTGATCAATGATAGGCTTGGCTTCGTTTATTGGGATTGCAAAACCAAGGCCTTCTACACCTGATACCGATATTTTAGCGGTATTTATTCCTATTACCTCACCCTTTGAGTTAACAAGGGCTCCTCCGCTGTTGCCCGGATTGATGGCAGCATCGGTTTGAATCAGATTCAGGGTTTTGCTATTAATGGTGATTGTTCTGTTAAGAGCGCTGATAACACCGGCGGTAACCGAGCCTCTGAACTCCAGTCCCAAAGGATTGCCTATGGCAACCGCCAGCTCACCCACCTCCAGCTTGGATGAATTCCCCAGAGTAGCAGCCGGAAGCTTCTTTAAGTCTATCTTGATAACTGCCAAATCCGTCTTGCTGTCACCACCGATAAATTTTGCCGTAGCCTGACGGTCATCGGCAAGGAAAACCTCCAGAGTGGTATTGCTGCTGGTGGAATTCCTGGGATCAGCATATTGCACGACATGGTAATTAGTCATGATATAGCCGTCACTGCTGATAATTATACCGGAGCCCTCCTCCACATACTGTGAGGCTTCCCGATAAAACCAGTTTCTGGGGTTTTGGGTTATCATTCTGATGCCAACTATTGAAGGTCCAACCTTTTTTGCAATTGCGGTAATGGAATTGGTGTTGTCGTTTGACAGCAGCAAAGCATTCATATAATCCGGTATGTCATACTCATACGTAGATGGGTCAACACTGCCGGCTGCCGCCTGCTCCATCAGGATTTTCATATCATTAGAAAACTTGTAATAAAGCCCGCCACCAACCGTTATCGCAGTCAGCATGCTGCTTACCAAAACCAGGGCAACTGTTCTTATCCAGCCCTTAGACCGCCCGGGCTTTGTGCTTTTCTGCCGATATTCTGTATAATACAAGTGTTTTTGACTTGCTGGGTAATCATAGTAACGACTTTTGAAAATCTTATCATCATCCAATCTCATGATATTCACCTCTCATAAAAATTTATTTAAATACATGAAGCTATATAGAATAAGCTTTAACCAGTAATATCATTAAGCCGAAATAATAAGAAGCTTATGGTAATCCGTTCCTATCGTTAAAATATACGATTAATTTAACCATATTCTGCCCGAAAAGGCTAATATCCAATTAACGGTTATAGAATAATAAGCGTCTTAAACCCCTACAAGTCTAAGATAAATATTGATAGAACCAAGGCTATCAAATAAATATCATAACAACAAGGATTAAAACGCTTATCTTAAATTGCTAAATAACTATTATGGTCCATGTATTCATTTTTATTATATTTACCACTATTTTTTCTGTCAAGGAGCAAGTTTTTGCCGAAAATGTCACACATTTATACCTGTGTTTATCACAGCTTATCCTTTATAAAATCCTCCAGTCAGAAGGTTCTTAATATATTAATTTTTTTAAGCAGGAATAATCATAATTAATATTTTGATATTGATAATCGACTATTCTTTTATTACCCTCCATATAACACCGGTATTTGGAAGAATAACATTTGGATTATCTCTGGCACTAATACCCATATCTACTATATACAAGGCTCCATCCGGACCAAATGCAAGATCAACCGGCCTGCCCAAACCGCCTTCACCGGTTAAAAATGAAGGAAAGCCTGATTTATTCATGATAAAGGTTGATATGCTCCCATTGTAAGGATTAATTTTAGATACTCTGTACCCGCTGGTAGGAAACAGCTGCACACTGTTTCCTATCGTTCTAAACTGAATACTGCCAAACTCTGCAATATAAATTGTGCCGACTGGCGCAAATTTTCTGTCATTATTAAAATCAAAGCCAACTAAATAGCTGTCCGGCGGAAATAAGGCCAATGGCCTTGGTGGCACGGACGGATGGCAGGACAGCAAAAGCTCAGGCATCATTCCTCCATTAGGTGTAAAGCGAGGAGAATTAACAGGTTCACCACCGGCAAAGTCCGGGAAGCCATACCAGGTGCCTTCAACTATTTGAATAAACTCATCAGGAGCATTGGCAATAGGCCTGCTGCCGCGGACATCATACCCATTATTGGTCACATATAGTTGGTCGTAAAAGAATTTCAGGTAAGCGGGGCATCTTAATCCCCAGGCTACAAGCTCTATATCGGTACCGTCTAAATTTGCCCTGAGAATACTGCCTGATGCCCTTTTCACCTCTCTGACCAGTTCATATCTTGAGTTGGTTTCCCCAAAGGGCTTAAAGGCTCCTGTTTCTACCTTTTCCGCCCTGTTGGCTATTAGAATATTGTCGGATGAAAAATTTTGTCCGTTCAGTATTATTGGTTGCCCGGGTCTGTCGCAAAAAAATGAATACTCGTTCACCCACAGGTTATCTGTACCTACCACACCTGAATTTGTGGCGGTACCTACACCAAAATACATCTTTCCGTCCATGCCAAAATCAACCCTGCAGTTGCTGTAATCCCCGTAGCTGGGCAAGCCGGTTATGATATCCTGTCTGCTCCCGTCCAATCTAAGTGTGGTTATATATCCTTTATGGGCGACATAAATCAGACCGTTTCTGTAGCTAATCCCCAGAAGCGGCATATTAAAACCATCCGCAATAACTTCAAAATAACCGTTTCTTAAAATCAAGACAGCGCCATTGCCACTCGTATAGCCAGAGTTAGTAATCAGCAAATCCCCTTCAGTAGTAAAAATAATACTGCCGGGAGCATCAAGCCCTTCAGCAAATACTTCTATTTTGTAACCGTTTTCAATGGTTATATCATTTGTATTAATGTATCTGACTCCGCTGTCTGTCTGATAATATCTCATAATATCCACATTTTCTTAACTTATTATAGTTAAATTATATTCATATATTTTATATTTTTGCATTTTTCTCAAAACAAATCCCTCACTCTGCAACAGAATGAGGGATTGGACATGATTATTTAACTGTTACTCCACCGCCTTCAGGGATTCGGTCATATTTATTTTTTCAAGCTTTCGTAAAAGAATTAAATTAACCAATAAGGTAACCACAAAGGTGGCAACCGCCGCAATAAGATAGCTGCGGGCAAATACCTGTTCCCTGAAGGAAATCATCTCAATATTAATCTGCGCCATAATAAAGCTGTGAAGAAGCTTGCCCAAAAGCAGGCCAACCAGTGAGCCTATTATGGTCAAGACAACGGTTTCACGAAATACATAGCTTCTCGTCTCCCATGAATAAAAGCCCAGAACCTTAATAGTGGCTATCTCCCTGTTCCGTTCAGTGATATTTATATTGTTCAAATTATATATCACCACAAATCCAAGCGCACCTGCGCAGGCTATAACCAGCCATATGATATAATCCAGGCTTTGCATCATGTTCTCCACCATGACACGCATATCGTTGACAACCGATACCACTGCTACCTTATCGTCATCCGCCAGGCTGGCAGCAGTTGGATAAAGCTCGTCTGAAGCCGCCTTTGCGAATGCATTTTTATAGGCCATTTCCTCACCGAACAGCTCCTCATAGCTTTCGGCTGTCATAAATATATAATTGTTTATATAGTTTTCAAAAATTCCTCCAATCAAAAGCTCTTTGATTTCAGCATCGTTTATTTTTATAGATATATAATCTCCCGGCGACAGGGCAAAATCCCTTGCCAGCTTGTCATTTATCACAACCTTGCCATTCTCCGGATAAGGAATTTGCTCTCCCTTATAATGTAAATCAATAACCCTGCTTATGCCTGGATCATTTGTGGCAACGACATTAGCCTTTTTTACCTTGCCTCCTTCGGGTACCTCCACCTCCTGAGTGACAATAAACACACATTCTGATAAAAGATTTGTGTATTCCTTAATAAATTGCTCTCTTTCATCGCTGCTCCTGGCTTCTGAAAAGGATATATTATAGTCATAGGTCATTATGGAGTCAAACTGGTCATTGACTATATTGCGGATTGAATCACTGATACCCATAGCCGCCAGTACCAATGAGGTACAGCCTGCTATGCCTAATACGGTCATTATCAAACGTCTCTTATATCTAAGTATATTGCGTACCGATACCTTGCGAAGGAAGCTAAGCCTGTTCCAGATGAAGGGCAGACGCTCCAGCAGCACTCTTTTCCCCGGCTTGGGTGCCCGCGGGCGAATAAGCTGGGCGGGCATCTTAAGCAGCTCCGCCTTTCCGGATATAAAGGTTACTCCTGCAGAGCAAAGCAGTGACACCAGCAAAGATATTACGGCCAGCCTGATGTCAAAAACATACTCTAAAGATGTCAGCTCGTACAGCATTCCATAAGCCTTCCAGATGGCAAAGGGAAAAAACTTGGTACCCAGCAGGTATCCGGCTACGCAGCCTATCAGGGCGGCATATCCCGAATAGGAGACATATTTTCCGATTATGGCAGCATCACTGTAGCCAAGGGCTTTAAGCGTACCAATCTGAGTCCGTTGCTCGTCTACCATTCTGGTCATGGTTGTCATGCATACCAGGGCTGCCACCAAAAAGAAGTATATTGGGAGAATCCTGGCTATACCCTCCACAATGGAGGAGTCATTGTCAAAATTGGCATAGCCCATGTTTGTGTTCCGATCCAGCACATATACCTTAGCCTCAGGAATATCTTCCACCTGTTTTTTTGCATCCTCTATCTTTTGCTCAGCCTCAGCCAGCTCATCTTCAGCCTTGGCAAATTCCTCCTCAGCCTCAGCCTTGGCGCTTTCATATTCCTTAAGGCCTTTTTCATACTCAGCCTTTCCTGCAGCTAAAGCCTCCCAGCCATCTGCCAGCTCCTGTTTGCTTTTTTCTTTTTGTTTGGCTCCATCTTCCAGCTTATCCCTGGCTTGTCGCAACTGTCTTTCAGCCTTAGCAAACTCGTCCTGAGCTTTTTTTCTGGCCTCATCCAGCTCTCTTTGTCCAGCATCAATCTGGGCAAGTGAGGCCTGCAGCTCATTATAACGGCTTATTACACCGGAGGCTTCAATCTCTGCCAGGGCCGCCCTCAGCTGCCCCAGCTGCACTGATGCATTAATATATTCTTCGCTGTTCGGATCGGTAATATTTTGAAGGGCAGCTTCAAGAGCCTGAATTGATCTGGTCAGCTGATCATATTGCTCCAGTATGCCGCTTTCCTCTATATTTTCCATAGCAGATACTAGCTGAGTCCGGTTATTATCAATTTCCTTCTGGGAGGAATCTAGCCTGGCAAAGGTATCTGCTTTCTCCTTTTCAAATTTTTTTAAAGAGTCTTTATATTCCTTAACGGACTTTTCATATTCCTCTTCAGCCTTGGCAAGCTTTTCTTCCCCGTCCTTCAGCTTGGCTTCACTGTCAGTAATCTTTTGCCTGGCCTCCTCAAGCTCTTTCCATGCCTTGTCAAGCTCATCAAGAGCATCCGCCTTTTTTGTCTGATACTCCTGCAGGCCTTCATCATATTTTGCCTGGGCATCCGAAAGCTTATCCTGGGCTTCGTCCACTATTTCCTGACGCCGCAGGGCCGCCCGTTCCTCCAGTGCTGCCTTAAGAATCTCCTTATTACCTGCTATCAGAGCATCATATTCATCAGTGTGTGCCCTGCTGTCATCTGCTATATCTATAAAAAGCTCGGTAAAGTAATCCAGCTCAAAGCCTTCAAGAGGAATATAGACAAATGCATTAACCGACCCACCTGAAAGCTTGGTGGTTCCACGGTCATAATTTAAATAATTTACCGAGTTAGCAACCCCGACTACAACATATTCATTATAAGCAAATGCATCCATAATGTCCTCATCATTTCCGGATGCAAGCTTTATGCTGGAACCGATAACATCTTCACCAAACATTCTGTAGTCCAGCACGCATTCATTAGCCGCCTCCGGCATCCTGCCGGCTCTAAGATACAGCCTGTTTATATTATTTGTTATTGAATGGGCCTTCAGCACAAGCTCCGTACCATTATCCATGACTGCTATAAAATCCATGGAAATGGCACCTTCAGCTGTAATTTTGTCCATGCCGGAGAAAAACTTCTCATCCTCCCTGGTCAGTCCCAGCGAGGATATGAGCCTGAAATCATACATATTCTGCTGTGTTATATATGAATCCATGCTGCCAACCATGGCGGACCTGGTTATCTTCAGTCCCGAATAAAAGCCGCTGCCAAGGGCTATGATCGCAATAATGGCAAGAAAACGCTCCCAGGTGTGAGCAATTTCCCGCCAGTTATTTTTTCGCCATGCAGAATTACCTGACATCACCATTCAATCTCCTCTACCTTCAAGGCCTTTTCATTCTTCACTACAGAAACCACCGTACCGCTCTTTACACGGATTACACGATCAGCCATAGCGGTAAGAGCAGAATTGTGAGTAACGATAACTACTGTCATCCCATTCTGACGGCTTTGCTCCTGCAGAAGCTGCAATATCTGCCGTCCGGTCTGATAATCCAGGGCTCCGGTCGGCTCATCACATAAAAGCAGCTTAGGCTTCTTTGCAAGGGCTCTTGCAATAGCAACACGCTGCTGTTCACCACCTGACAGCTGTGCAGGAAAATGGTAAAGCCGGTCCTCCAGTCCTACACTTTTCAGTACCTGATCGGCAGGCAGGGGGTCCTTAATCATCTGTGTCACGATCTCAACATTCTCCAGGGCGGTCAGATTCGGAATCAGGTTGTAGAATTGAAAAACGAAGCCAATATCCTGACGGCGAAAGGTGGTCAGCTCATGCTTGTTAAAGGAGGATATCTCCTTATCCCCCAGCATTATCCTGCCGGATGTAAGCGTATCCATACCTCCCAAAATATTTAACAGTGTGGTCTTGCCAGCACCGGACTGACCAACGATAACACATATTTCCCCTTCTTCAATTTCAAAAGTTACATCCTTCAATGCATGGAGCTGAACATCGCCGGTCTGATATATTTTGCTTACCTTATCGAATCGTACAAAAGAACTCATAGCCCCTCCTGTCTGCTAGACCTTCTTAATATTAATATAGCTGTATAAAGTCTATCATAAACAGGATTATTATAAAATAAACAAACTGCTTTAAAATTGTTAAAATTTAATAAAGTATACTTTCCTAACCTCCAAAGCTAAATCTGCAAGCATCAATCTCATTTATATCATGCTGTCTTCCCATACATCCGGCTTTTCAATATTAAAAAGCCTGGCTATTGTGGTGGCTACATTTGCAAGTCCGTAGCTTCCTTCTTTGATTTCATGCTTATGCAGCTTATCATAGATTATGAAGGGAACCGGATTAAGTGTATGTGAGGTTTTAGGCCTTGGTAATTCATTAGCCTTTGCCTTTTCATACATTTCATCGGCATTTCCGTGATCTGCTGTGACAATAAGTATTGCTTCGGCTTCATTAACTGCCTCTATTATCCTGCCAAGGCACAAATCAACCGCTTCCACGGCTATTTTTGCAGCCTGAAAGCTGCCTGTATGCCCCACCATATCCCCGTTTGGGAAATTTGCCCTTATAAAGCCATATTTACCGGATTTTATCGCCTCAATCACCTTGTCGGTAATCTCTGCTGCCTTCATCCACGGCCGCTGCTCAAAGGGCACTTTGTCAGAGGGGATTTCTTCAAATTCCTCCAGCAGCTCATCAAATTTCTCCAGTCTGTTGCCGTTCCAGAAGTAGGTTACATGCCCGTACTTCTGTGTCTCCGATACGGCATACTGCCTAATTCCATGCTTTATCAAAAGCTCCGACAGGGTATTTGATATATGCGGAGGCTCCACCAGATAGCGCTTTGGTATCTTCAGATCTCCGTCGTACTGCAGCATTCCGGCATATATCACCTTGGGTTTGATTATCCTGTCAAACCTTGAAAAGTCCTCATCTTCGAAGGCCTTGCTTATTTCAATCGCCCGATCTCCTCGGAAGTTAAACATAATCACACTGTCATTGTCCTGTATTTTCCCTACCGGTCCGTTCTCATCAGCTATAACAAAGGGAGGCAGATCCTGATCTATTACTCCGTATTCTTCTCTGTAGGCCTTGATTGCCTCAGTGGCACTAAAAAACTGTCTGCCCAGGCCCAGGACATGGGTTTCCCAGCCAAGTCTGACCATATCCCAGTTAGCCTCATACCTGTCCATAGTGATTTTCATCCGGCCACCACCGGAGGCAATCCTGGCGTCAAAATCCTCACAGTTAAGACCGGAAAGCAGATTTTCAAGATCATCTACATATCTCAGGGCGGAGGTGGCTTCAACATCCCGTCCGTCCAGCAATATATGGATGCGAACCCTGGATACCCCCTGCTCCTTAGCCCTTTTTATCATTGATTTCAAATGCTCTATATTGGAATGAACATTACCGTCTGACAAGAGGCCGATAAAATGCAGTATGGATTTATTTTCTATACAATTGCTGATAAGAGTATTCCAGGTCTTTGAAGTAAAAATTTTTCCATTATCTATCGACTCATTAACCAGCTTTGCCCCCTGTGAATATATCTGGCCGCAGCCTAAGGCATTATGGCCCACCTCGCTGTTACCCATATCCTCGTCGGATGGCAGGCCTACTGCCGTACCATGGGCCTTAATGGAAATATTGGGACATTCCTGCATCAATCTGTCCAGGGTGGGAGTATAAGCTGCCTTAACTGCGTTGCCATACTCATTATCATTTAATCCGATCCCATCCATAACTATTAAAACCGCAGTTCTGCTGCTTTTCATTCTTGCTCCTCCAATACTTATTAAACCTATCAATATGTTCATCCATTCGTTTATTCATTCTTTATGCGGACTTATATGGAAATTATGCGGTTTATCTCTTCATCTCGTCCGGAACCTGATACCAGGCCTGATATGTATATCTATTCCATCAATATATTCTATATCTCATTATTATTATCAATATAATTCTTCAGAAAATTAAGTATTTCCATGCTGCAGTCAACTATACGGTTATGCTTGTAATTGCGGTTGGTGGAAAAGTAGCCAAAATAGCCCCAGGGGTCCTTGATCTGCGGCCCCCAGTCCCACAAGCCGTCGGCATTTTGGTTGGACAATAGCCAGTCCACAGCATCTGCCAGATATAGCCTGGAGCCTTTGAACTGGTTTATATAATTGAAGGAATGGAACCATCTTCTTGTTTTTTCATATACAAAGCTGTCAGGAAGCTTAGCCGGACATTTATCCCAAAAGTATCCGTGGAGATAAGCATGTCCGCCATGATGCCTGAGCAAAGCGTTCTCCAGCTCCGGACTTATATTCTCACGCCTTTTAAGCAGAAGGCCGAATTGCATTGGCACCAGCCTGTCCTCCCTTGTCAGAAAAACCTCATGCTGGGCTGCCCTCTCCCTTTCATATGAATACTCGCCATCCTCATATGCCCTGCTGACAATATAGAGCCACTGGCCGTATGTTATATCACAAAGACTGTTATATGGCTTTATTGATTCGATGGCTTCGCATATAATTCCTTTCTGATATGGAATGGCCCGCTCATTTTTGTCATATAGCTTTTCATGGCTTGTCCCCAAAAGGAAGCTTTCCAGATATTCATTGGCTGATAATAATATATCCCGGTCCTCTATGGTTAGTCCGATATAGAGGCAGCGATTTATTGCCACAAGCGATGTGGGAAATTTGGCCTTAACCGAATAGTCCTTTGAATGAAGCCTGCCCCATCCTCCATATATATCCTGTTCCCGGTACAGCTCCTCAACTATATCACTTTTTAGGAAATCCTTGCGCAGCTCTGTCAATTGACTGTCATCATATGGTGTGTCAAAAAAATGAAACAATATCTTATACCTTACCGCAGGATATTCACAAAATTCATACAGCCTCATAGCCGATTTGACAAACTCATCCCTTAAGCTCATTACCATTCCTCCATAAAAATATTTATACCTTCTTTGCTATAGTTTACCATAAATTATGCAATAATAGAATAAGGAGGTGCCGGAAGCATCCATTTACCTTTCATTACGAATGCTTCCGACACCTCTGCTCTATCAGCATATAAGCTTCAATTAAACTATTTTACCCTAAGAGGTGATGCCGGATCATATACCGAATTAATTTTTACTGCATATGAGTTCTTTTCTTCAATGTCCTTGTCTGTGATATAATGAACATCCAGCAGGCCATTTGTCTTATATCCGGTCTTTAAATAATTCATCTCCGCCAGAGCCTTGCTCCATCCGTTCAGCCACAAATCAAGCCTTTTTCTTTGTTCAGGACCGCCCTCAATATGAATCAGGAGATCTATATCGCTGTTAAGTCTCGCAGTACAGGTATTGGTGCTGCCAAACAGGTAAACCCCCTTAACACCATATGCCTCAAAGTCCATCTCCCTGGCAATTCTTTCAGCCATATAATGTCTCCATCTCCAGCCCTGATCATCAGCAGTACCGGTCTCATTCTCAATCTCTTCAGTATAGGGATCATCTCCCGCTCTGGAAGCTGTGTCAATAAATGCTATCGCCTTTTCCAGATCCGCATTCATTAATACATTAAGTTCTTTCCCGTAGAAGTTCTTTTCTATATTTATTACCTTTATGACCTTGCTTAAATCAGCGTAAGCGGGAAGTATTTCCTCCAGTTCATTCCTGCAGTTATTGAAGAAGGATTTATTGAAAATAATATCGTTATTCTCAGGGTAAAGCGGAAGATACTTGATATTGGCCTCCACCAGGTCCTGGAAAAAATGTGTTCCAAAGGACAGCTCCGGCTGGTGCTTTGATTTTGAATGGGCTATCTCAATCAGCATTGCTGTGTTATTAATATCGGAATAGGTCACCTGTACTCCCAGCTTGATATCTCCCCTGCTGCCCCACCTTCCTGGTCCCATAAGTATAAAGCTGCGTCTGGGCAGTATTCTGTTCAACTCGCTAATGGCGTTTGCCACATTTACCATTTCCTGATGGCTTTCCAGCTCGGAATACTCCATCGGATCAACATATACCACAGTCTTTATGCCTGTTACCTTCCCGTTGGAAATGTATTTATTTGCAGTAAAGATAGTGTTTTGCAAGGCAATGTTTGCAGGAATGGCGGCAGGCCTGCTGTCATGGCAGACGCTCTGGGACCTGCATTGCAGCAGGTAAAAGTTATTTCCGTCATAGGCAAACTCAATATCTACAGGATATCCCAGCTTATCCTTCAGCAGGCTCATTATAGCTTTGATTTCGCTTATTATATCTGTTTTGTTAATCAACCCCTCAAAGGTTACTATAAATTCATCCTTCCTGTGATCAGCGGTAAATCTGTTGTATTCGGTTAAAAAGTCATTCTTCATTACCGATACGATATGATTCAGCTTTGGTATCTGATTGCCATATTCCTTTATCAATTCAGCTATTGAAATTGTCCTGAAACGGTTATTATCCAAATCAATCGCATCCAGCATACGGGGAGAATATCTTCTAAGCTCCCCGGGGGCATGGTTTACAGTCAGCTTTGGCTGCCCGGGTGAAATCAGTACAGGAAAATCATCTCCGACCCGATCAACAGCCCGGGTACCCAGGCCCATCACCATGCGAATAAGGCCATCCTCTCTCTTTATTCTTGGTGACCAGCGCAATTCATTATTACTGAAGGCTACTCCGGCATACAAAGGAAAATAATATGGACCTACCCTGCAGCCAACCACCTCCTGCACCATTATAGCCATTTGCTCCTTGCAATCCAGCAGATTGCGCTCCTTGCGGTACTGTATGGAATCAGGATTATACATGGAGGCATATACCTCCAGTATTCCTTCCACCAGGCTTTTAAGCCGCACATCCTTCGGCCCTGAATTGGTAATAAACAGGCTTTTGTATTTTCCTGAAAAAGCAGAATCTATCTGATCCTCAAGGATGCTGGATGAACGTATGATTAAGGGCTTGTTTTCCGTCTCATCAAGTATCTGGTTAAGCTGACTGAGGACATATGACGAAAAGCTGGCACTCTTCAGAGTCTGAATAATTTTTGGATAATAAATTCTGATTTCCAATATATCATGATATTTATGCTCGTGCAGCTCATCAAGCCCGTTCTCATAAAGCAGATTATCCAGTTCATCCGAGGAAATATACCATGTCTTGGGTATTTTTAAATTTTTAAAGGCAGGCTGACTGTCAATGTGTTCCTTCAGAATTTGATTGGCTATGAAAAAGCCGGTTGCCTTGCCTCCGATTTTTCCTGTGCTGTTAGGTGAGCATATGATACGGTCCAGCAGCTGGCAAAAATCCTCTACGGTAATGTATTTTGATGCATACTCTATCAGCCTTGGATTATCAGTCATAAAACGCCGTATCAATTCAACCAATAGCCATCTTTCGGTACTTTTACTTCTGATTTTGTTGGATTTTATCGCCTTTGAATACTGGCACAGGGCCTTTGCTATTACCCTGACATCCGAATTTTTATTGTTGACTACCTTTATCAGTTCATAGGTTTTTTCCTGATATATCCACAGGCTTATGAAATTATATATCTGCTCATCGCTAAAGCAGCTGCGGGCTTTGCGAAAAAGCCTGTTGCTTAACTCAATAATCTCAACATCAGGCAATATCTCCTGTGGATAGTTGATTTCACCCTGATAGTCGTTTGAATACCATTTTAGCTCTATCAGAATGTCCTCCACCAGCTTATGATTGGTTTTGACCAGCATGGCTATCATCTTTTCACAAATATGACGCAGCAGGTTCTGATCAGTATCCTGTAAAAGCTCTATGATGGTTCTCCAGCTGCTTCTGTTATCAAAATACTCCTGGTAGTACTTAATATATAAAGTATTTGAAATTTTGCTTGCTATTGCATTCAGAAGCTTTTTCTCCTGAGGCAGAAAAACAGTCTCATTCTCCTGAAATGTCCCTGGCGGATAGGCTGCCATTATATAGCCTCTCATCTTGCCATCCACTATTATATCCGCCCTGATTTCATCACTGTTTTTCGCTACCGGTCGAACGGCATACTCCCTGCCATCCAGAACAACCACCACAGTGCAAGCCTCATATTTGCAGAAGCCCCTGGGAGCAAGCTCCGATATTTCCATTAAAATATCATCTAAGCAATCTCTTGTTAAGGCTTCATCTATTAAGTAAAGACATTCAAGTTCCTTGGCACGTTCATTCAATGTCGATAAATTAAAAAGCTCATCCATTTTAATAACCATGCCTTTCCTTAATTTCTGATCCTGAACCGGGCATAATGTTAAGCCGGTTCAGTTGGACAACTTTCTTTATACTTATTATTTTACAATAAAAGTCTGCTTGTATGTGGGAAAATCTATATATAAAAGTGAGAATTATATAAAAAATTCTTTTAGAAGACAGGAACCTAAGAATCTATGCTCTATTCTTAGGTTCCTTATGTAAATCGTAATATTATTAGTCAAGTTACCGACTCTTTTTCTGCATTAAACCCATCCACGCAGCTTGACGGCCTCAGCAACACGATTAATTGCAATTACGTAAGCTGCATCACGCATATACAGGCCTTTTTCCTGAGCCAGATTATGTACGGCATGGAAGGCTGTGGTCATCTTGTAGTCCAGCTTTTCAAGAACCTCCTCAAGGCTCCAGAAATAGTTCATATTGCACTGTACCTGCTCGAAATAGCTGCAGGTTACACCACCGGCATTGCAAAGGAAATCAGGTATAAGGTAAATCTTTCTGGCCCTGATTAATTCATCAGCATCCGGTGTTGTAGGACCATTGGCACCTTCGCATATTACCTTTACCCTGTCACTTATCTTAGCAAAGGTCTCAGGTGTGATCTGATTTTCAAGGGCACAAGGAAGCAGTATATCCACATCCTGGGCAATCCATTCATCACCAGGCAGCAATTCGCAGCCCATTGCCACTGCCTTTTCCTTGTCTATGGTACCAAAGGCATCCTTGATTTGCGCCATCTGCTCTATATCTATTCCCTTCAGATTGCGGAAGGTATAAGCCTTCTTGTCATTGTTATCCCAGCAGGATATGGCAACTATTGTGCCGCCCAGACTTGTATATAAACGGGCAGCGTACTCGGCAACATTTCCGAAGCCCTGCAGGCTGGCTGTGGTTTTGCTGATATCAATATTTAAAACCTTTAAGGCCTCACGCAGGGTATATATCACTCCATAGCCTGTAGCCTCCTTGCGTCCAAGAGAGCCGCCCATTCCTACAGGCTTGCCTGTAATGGTTCCGGGATAATGACCGCCATGAATTGCTTCATATTCATCCATCATCCACAGCATATGCTGACCGGAAGTCATTACATCAGGAGCAGGTACATCGGCATATGGTCCGAAGTTCTTTGCCAGCTGCCTTACATAACCACGGCATAATCTCTCCTGTTCAGCCTTTGACAGATTATGAGGATCACATATTACTCCGCCCTTGCCGCCGCCTAAGGGAATATCTACAACCGCGCATTTCCATGTCATCCACATTGCCAATGCACGGATGGTATCCACTGTTTCCAGAGGATGGAAGCGAATTCCGCCCTTTGCAGGCCCGCGGGCATCATTATGTTGGATTCTGTAGCCGTTAAATATCTTGGTGCTTCCATCATCCATCTTTACCGGAATAGTGAAATGAAATTCCCGGATTGGCTGGCGCAGCAGCTGACGAACAGAATCCTCAAGACCAATCAGATCTGCTACGTTGTCAAATTGTGTTTGTGCAGTTTCATAAGGATTATAGGATCCTTGCCCCATTTAAAATCCCCCATTTCCATGTTATATGATATGTTTTCGATCTGATTATAGTTTATTACCATGATTTTGTAAACCAAATTTGTTAAAAATTCTACATGATATTTACAGTGTTTCTACATTTTTTGTAATCTGTATCTCATGCTTACAGCTATACCATCCATTTACAGTAAATTAATGTTATAAAATATATTTTTATAACGTTTTTTGTCTTTTACCCATCGTTAAGCGCTAAATAAAATAACTATACATTGTGAAACACTGCTTTATGCCGGATATTATGCATGGCTGAACTAAAACAAGGATTTCTAAAACAAAGTTTTTCGATTAAAACGTGCAGTTTGATGAAAATCATGATAGAATATCAAAATAATGACAGGCTTTCAAATAATTATTGAACTCCTGACCAATTTACCTTTTTTGAATGGAAAATTATTTATATGAGGAATACAGAATCATATTGATAAAGGATTTTTCACAGACAACAAAGAAAGAGGCTTGACTATTGGTATGAGAAAGTTACTGATTTATCTTAAGGGCTATATAAAGGAAAGCATACTTGCCCCCCTGTTTAAACTGTTGGAGGCATGCTTTGAATTGTTTGTTCCTATTGTAATCAAAAGAATTGTTGACATAGGTATAGGGCAGGGTGACAAAGCCTATGTATTTAAAATGAGCCTGCTTCTTGTGCTCCTTGCTGTCATAGGCTTAATTAGTTCCGTCACAGCCCAGTTCTTTGCCGCCAAAGCTGCTGTAGGCTTTGCAGCCAAACTGCGTCATGCTTTGTTTAAGCATATCGGGCAGCTTTCCTATACTGAATATGACAGCCTGGGCACCTCAAGCCTGATTACCAGAATGACCAGCGATGTAAATCAGGTGCAATCCGGTGTCAACCTGACCCTGCGTCTGCTTTTGCGTTCACCCTTTATCGTTGTCGGAGCAATGATAATGGCCTTTACTGTGGATGCAACGGCAGCGGTTAGCTTTGCAGTGGCAATACCTGTACTTTCTATAATTGTATTTGCCATTATGCTGCTATCCATCCCACTTTATAAAAAGGTACAAAAGAAGCTGGACAGGGTACTAGCTACCACCCGGGAGAATCTGTCCGGTATCAGGGTAATAAGAGCCTTCCGGCTTGAAGAAAAGGAAAAGGCTGAATTCAACAGATACAATGAGGATCTAACTGCTACATCAATATTTGTAGGCAGGATCTCTGCTCTTATGAATCCTTTAACCTATGTTGTCATCAACCTGGCTATTATCTGGCTAATACAAATCGGTGCGGTGCGGGTATCAGCCGGAGTACTTAGCCAGGGTGCCGTTCTGGCGCTGTACAATTATATGTCGCAGATACTGGTGGAGCTAATCAAATTCGCCAATCTGATAATCACCGTAACCAAAGGCTTTGCCAGCGGCAACCGCATAGGTGCAGTTTTTGATATGAAGCCCAGTATAGTGGATAACGACATATTAGCTGACCCAGCTAATAATATTATGACATCTTCCGCCGCAGAAAAAAACGGCTCAGAATATTCAGTAGCCTTTCGCCATGTAGGCCTTCGTTATAAGGATGCAGGCAGCGAGGCTTTAACTGATATAGATTTTAGCGTTCGTCATGGTGAGATCGTTGGTATTATCGGGGGTACAGGCTCCGGAAAAAGCTCACTTGTAAATCTGATCCCCAGATTTTATGATGCAACAAGCGGAGAGGTTTTAGTGGACGGAATTAATGTTAAGGACTATCCTCTGAAGGCCCTGCGGGATCGTATCGGAATAGTACCCCAAAAGGCGGTTCTATTTGCTGGCAGTATCAGGGATAATATGCGTATCGGGAAAAAGGGTGCCAGTGATGAAGAAATCATGGAGGCAATCAGGCTGGCACAGGCTGCGGATATTGTAGCAGAAAAAAGAGAAGGGCTTGACTATTATATAGAGCAGGCCGGCAAAAATCTGTCAGGCGGCCAGCGTCAGCGCCTGACCATAGCTCGTGCCCTTGTAAAAAGGCCGGATATACTTATACTTGACGACAGCGCATCGGCACTGGACTTTGCAACAGATGCCGCCCTTCGTAAGGCTTTGAGGGAGTTACCCGGCAAACCAACCATATTTATAGTTTCACAGCGCACCTCATCCATTCAGCATGCAGATAAGATAATAGTTCTTGATGACGGTGTAATAGCCTGCATCGGCAGGCATGATGAGCTGCTTGCCGGCTGCAGGGTATACAAGGAGATTTATGATTCACAATTTAAGAAGGAGGACAGATAAGATGAAAAAGCCTTCTATACAGACAGACGTAATCCGCAAGGTTCTAAAGTATATAAAAAAATATCGCATACTCCTTCTTTTATCAGTAATTCTGGCAGCAGTCACCGTGATTTTAACTCTGTATATTCCTATACTGATAGGCAATGCAATTGACTGCATCATCGGCCCGGATAACGTGGATTTTGCCAGACTGGCCCGGATACTGCTTAAAACCGGAGTTGTGACCCTGCTTACGGCTATTCTGCAATGGCTGATGAATATAATAAACAATAACATGACCTATAAGGTGGTACGTGACATAAGAAAACAGGCCTTTGAAAAAATATCCGTGCTGCCTCTCTCCTATATAGACTCCCATGCTCATGGTGGAATCGTCAGCCGAGTAATAACTGATGTTGACCAGTTCGCCGAAGGGCTCCTTATGGGCTTTTCACAGCTGTTTACCGGCCTTGTTACAATAGCTGGTACCCTGATATTCATGCTTACCATAAATGTAAGCATAACACTGATCGTGGTTATCCTTACTCCCCTGTCCCTGTTTGTGGCAAATTTTATAGCCAAACGTACCTATAATATGTTTAAGCTGCAGTCCGAAACACGGGCAGAGCAAACCTCCCTAATAAATGAAATGATAGGCAATGCCAAAACGGTGCAGGCCTTTTCATATCAGGAGGAGGCTTTGGAAAGGTTTGATGAAATAAACAGCAGGCTCTCAAAATGCTCCCTACGGGCGATATTCTACTCATCCCTGACAAACCCCTGCACCCGCTTTGTCAACAGCCTGGTCTATGCCGCAGTTGCTCTGACAGGAGCATTTGCCGCCATAACAGGTTTTGCCGGTGGCAGCATCAGCGTTGGCGGACTGGCCATCTTTTTAAGCTATGCCAATCAATACACCAAGCCATTTAACGAAATTTCAGGTGTAATAACAGAGCTGCAGAACGCCCTTGCCTGTGCAGGCCGTGTATTTGAGCTTATTGAAGAGGAGCCGCAGATTCCGGATGCCGAAAATGCAATAATCCTGGAAAAGGCAAAGGGCGATATTTCCCTTGATAATGTTGCCTTCTCATATCTTCCGGACCGCCCTTTGATACGCAATCTAAACCTTCATGCAAAGCCCGGCCAGCGTATAGCTATTGTAGGTCCGACAGGCAGTGGAAAGACTACGGTAATTAATCTTCTAATGCGCTTTTATGATGTCAATTCAGGAAGTATTAAGGTGGAGGGAATTGATATCCGGGATATGACAAGGCATAGCCTGAGAGCAAACTTTGGCATGGTGCTGCAGGATACCTGGCTGAAGTCCGGCACAATCCGTGAAAATATTGCCATGGGAAAGGCAGATGCCAGCGACGAGGAAATTATAGATGCCGCCAAGGCAGCCTTCGCCCACAGCTTTATCAAGCGCCTTCCGGAGGGCTATGACACCGTCATAGGCGAAGACGGGGGCAGTCTCTCTCAGGGACAAAAGCAGCTTCTTAGCATAGCCAGGGTAATGCTGAGCCTTCCCCCCATGCTGATTCTGGACGAAGCTACATCCTCCATAGACACCCGAACCGAAATTAAGATACAGGAGGCATTTGCCAGACTGATGCAGGGCAGAACCAGCTTTATTGTCGCCCATCGTCTTTCCACCATAAGAGAAGCCGATCTGATACTTGTCATGAAGGATGGCGATATAATCGAACAGGGCAGCCATGAGCAGTTGCTGAAAAAGAACGGCTTTTATGCCAAGCTCTATAACAGCCAGTTTGCTAATTATTGATTATGCTTTTATTCCTGCTTAGTGAAATTTATACAGTGAGTAAAAATATACAGTAAATATTTAAGGAGTACTATTTGGCCTTATAAACAGCAAAAGGAAGCTGCCGCAAGCAACTTTTCTTTTTCAATTATAGCACTTAGTTTGTCAATATGTAACTATGTGAAGCCTATTTTGTGGAAACAGTAAAAAGATATCGGAAATTCAGGCATCAGTCACCTTATCCTCATCAGAAACATTTTTATTAATATGGTATATGAAAAATGGTGATATTATCCATAATATTTTTTATTATTTGGCTTACAATTATAATGCTGCAACCAGTTATTGCAACCGGATTTAATGATTGATAATTTAAAATACAAATAACGCAAATATCATTAGTAAAACCTATGAGACGGACATATAAAACATCATTTTGCTATGTTCATTATTATAATCATGCTTTATAGCAAAATAGACTTATACATATTCAGATAAAGGATGTGTCTAATATGCTTAAAAAAAGAGGATTAAACAAAAAGACCATAAATATAGATGGCAGGGATTACAGCTACTATGACATAAATTCGCTTGATGAAATAGGGCTTGGCGATATGTCAAGACTGCCCTATTCCTTAAAGATTCTTTTGGAGAACGCCTTAAGAAATTATGACGAAAGGCTTGTTACCATGGAGCATATAATAAGGATTGCCTCCATGACCAAGTCAGCGCCTTCAGGCTCAGCCGGTAAATTATCCCGGACAGATAAGGGTGAAATCCCCTTCACCCCCTCCAGAATACTGCTGCAGGACTTTACAGGAGTTCCTGTGGTGGTGGACCTGGCGGCCATGAGAAGCGCCATGCATGAAATGGGCGGCGATGCCGGCAAAATAAATCCCAGCGTACCGGTAGATCTTGTTATAGATCACTCTGTAAATGTCGACTTCTATGGCACTAATGAGGCCAGACTTTTGAATGTGGAAAAGGAATTTGAACGAAACTCTGAAAGGTATCAGCTGCTGAAATGGGCCCAGAAGGCATTTTCAAACTTTAGAGTTTTCCCGCCCTCTATCGGTATAGTCCATCAGGTCAATCTTGAATATCTGGCAGAGGTAGCCACTATAAGACAAATAGATGATGAGGATGTCATCCTGCCGGATACCCTTGTGGGTACCGATTCACATACCACGATGATTAACGGTATTGGTGTACTTGGCTGGGGTGTGGGAGGCATCGAAGCAGAGGCCTGCATGCTGGGCCAGCCCTATTATTTCCTGCTGCCGGAGGTGGTAGGCATAGAGCTTACAGGCCGGCTTAATGAAGCAGCCTGTGCCACAGATCTGGTGCTTACCATTACCAATTTATTAAGAAAGATAGGCGTAGTCGGTAAGTTTGTGGAGTTTTTCGGAGACGGACTGGACAGCATCAGTGTTGAGGATCGGGCTACAGTTGCTAACATGTGCCCAGAATACGGCGCTACCTGCGCCTATTTCCCGGTGGATGAGGCAACCCTTAAATATTTAAGAAGCAGCGGCAGACCGGAAGGTCACATTGCTTTGGTTGAGCAGTATTATAAGACTCAGGGCATGTTCAGAGCAAAGGACTCCATAAAGCCTGTATTTAGCAGAGAGATTACTATTAACTTGTCTGAGATTAAGCCTAGCCTGGCAGGGCCCAAACGGCCTCAGGATCGGATAGACTTAAAGGATATGAAAAAAAGCTTCTCCTTCCTGCTTACTGCCCCCATCGATAAAGGTGGCTATGGCCAAAAGGAGGATAAAATCAATCAGTCAGTCGAAATCAGATATAAGGATGGCAGTATTGAAACATTAAAGACAGGGGCTGTTGTGATCTCAGCCATCACCAGCTGTACAAATACTTCAAATCCTGCTGTAATTATTGGTGCAGGCCTTTTAGCCAAAAAGGCCGTCCAGCTGGGGCTTAAAAAGCCCCGTTATGTTAAGGCCAGCCTTGCGCCCGGCTCCCTGGTGGTGACAGAATACCTTAAAAAGAGTGGACTGCTGCCCTATCTGGAGCAGCTGGGCTACTATATAGTAGGCTATGGCTGCACTACCTGTATCGGCAACAGCGGGCCTTTGATGGATGAAATTACTGAAGCTATAGACAAAAACGATATAATAGTAGCTGCCGTGCTCAGCGGCAACCGAAATTTTGAGGGCCGTGTACATTCCCGAACCAGATTGAATTTTCTCTGTTCTCCGATACTGGTTGTTGCTTATGGCCTGGCCGGAACCGTAGATATTGATTTTGAAACGGAACCGATAGGCTACGGGCATGAAGGCAAGCCGGTTTACCTGAAGGACATCTGGCCGGATAATGCTGAAATAAGGCAGCTTATTGAATGCAGCCTTTCACCTGAGATGTATATTAATAAATACAGTAATTTGCCAGACAGCAACAAGCTCTGGAACAGCCTGCAGGCTACAGATGAGAAGATATATAAATGGTCCGAAGACTCCAGCTATATCAAGAGGCCACCCTTCTTTGACGATTTGACAAAGGAGCCGCCAAGATTAATCGATATAACGGGGGCAAATGTACTGGCCATGTTCGGTGACAGCGTTACCACCGATCACATATCCCCTGCCGGAAGCATACCGGAGGCATCAGATGCCGGCATACATCTCACCAGCCAAAATATAAAGCCCCAGCATTTTAATTCCTATGGCTCACGAAGAGGCAGCCATGAGGTTATGATGCGGGGTACCTTTGCCAACATCCGTATCAGAAACAGGATGCTGCCCGGTGTGGAAGGCGGCTACACTAAGCATATACCCAGCAACAAAATAATGACCATTTATCAGGCCTCAAACGCCTACAAAGAAAGCAATACCCCTCTTATTGTTATAGCCGGAAAGGAATATGGAACAGGAAGCTCAAGAGACTGGGCGGCCAAAGGAACCATGCTTTTAGGTGTAAAGGCTGTGCTGGCCGAAAGCTTTGAAAGAATTCATCGCAGCAACCTGGTTGGGATGGGTGTTCTGCCTCTGCAGTTTATGGAGGGAATGAATGCCGACAGCCTTGGCTTAAGCGGTTATGAGCGCTATGATATAACCGGAATAGCCGAAAATTTATATCCCAACAAGCTACTTAAGGTTATAGCCACAGACAGGGATGGAAGCAGAAAGGAATTTGAGGTTATCGCAAGACTGGATAATAATATTGAGCTGGAATACTATATTAATGGCGGTATTCTTAATATGATACTGCGTAATTTTATGCATTCGGACAATTAAATATCTTTGAATATTTGGCTTTATTATATAAGATATAAGAAAACCCGGCTTACCACTATTATGGGTTGCCGGGTTTTAGCTGCCATTTTCAGAAAAAATATCACTTTTACCTTTTATGATTCCAAATGCTTTACTGAACCTCTGTCTTTATTTTATCATAAGCTCTTAACTCTCTAAGATCACCTTTTATACTATCTTCTGATGCTCTTAAAACTGTCTCATTATTAGTTGACGAATCAATAGTTCTAATTCCAACATCTGTTGCATCACTTTCCGCTGAATATTCCTGAAATAGCTGATACTCTGTACCATTATACTCAAATCTGAGATAGTTTAAATCAAGTCCCTCATTCTCAATGCCGCCTCCACGCAAATAATATGAGTAAATAAATTTATTCCATGAATCAGTTAAGTTATCCGGAAATTCGAATTCAACATTTTCAGATCTACCCAATCTAAAAGCAATGTAACTCGGTTCTTCCTTTGATACGCATAATGCAGCAAGCTTATCTGAATCCGCAATAGAAAAACTAATAATTATTTCTTCATTTTCTTTTTGTAAATATTCATTGTATTCACTTTGAGTTTTCTTTTCTTCATTATTTGATTTCTTTTCTTTATTATATTCAATAACTGAATTTTCACCTGAAGCTTTGTCATTACTAACAGTATTCTTATCTACTGTTTCTGTTGTATTTTCCTTAATCGCACATCCCAAGAGGCCAGACGACACTGAAATAGTTAATACTATCAAAGCAAATACTTTGGTTATCTTCATAAGCTTTCTATAATGATACCAGAAATTAAGACAGACAAAACAACCAGAATTAGTTAGAATGGAACTATGGAAAAGAGAAGACATTTTACACCTGAAGAAAAAGCAAAAATAGTAATCGAGGTCTTAAGGGA
>Ga0134100_1000480_pt1 | contig 47584 bp, 24 predicted proteins | sample 11_taG_2_FD_94444 | JGI IMG/M metagenome (GOLD analysis project Ga0134100, IMG submission 94444) | Switchgrass degrading microbial communities from high solid loading bioreactors in New Hampshire, USA - 11_42_5_180_A3 metaG | ecosystem: Engineered > Bioreactor > Semi-continuous > Anaerobic >...
AAAGTACCAACCTGGGCATTAAAATCACTTTCAAGAGGTTTTGAATCGCCATATTTTACTGTTAGGTCAATGAAGTCAAAGTAATTTAAAAGTATAGGATGGTCTGCAAACTTTGTATTTCCTGCAATGAAATCATTTACCAGTTTAGCAGGGTCAGAGCTAGCTCCTACAATGAAATGTTGGAATATATGCTTCTGTACCCACCATTCTTTATAACCGTTTGCAAAAGGTGTTATACCCTTGGATTCCAACTGTTTGCAAACTTCTTCCAACTCAGCTAAAGTCTTTGGCAATTCAGTTATACCTGCTTCTGCAAACAGCTTTTTGTTATAGATTAACGGAAATGAATCCATTACCAGTGGAACTCCCATTAATTTACCATCATATGTCATATCCTTCTTTACACTCTCTGACATTGCACTTGCTAACGGTTCATTTGACAAATCTGCAGAATACTCTGCATAAGCTTTCAGTTCACCGCCTGCTGTTGTCATAAAAATATCGGGAATTGATCCTGCCGCAATTCTGGACTTTAACACTGTCGGGTAATCTGTCTGCAATACCTGCAGGTCTATAGTCACATTTGGAGCCACCTTTTTATATTCGCTTATATAGGCATTATAAGCGTCGGTATATTCAGGCTGGCTTTGAAGAATAGATATTGTAACGGGTTCTGCATCCGTCGAAGGTGTATCTGTTTCTTTTTCTTTAGATGCCTGTTCATCTGACGTTTTTGGAGTGTCATCCGAAGATGTAGACGAATTACCGCAGCCGCAAATCAGTCCGGCTAATAATATTAAGCACAAAAACATACTTAATACTCTTTTCATAACTTTACCTCCTAAAATTATAATTTTATTTATAAGCCAAACAAGAAAACTTTTCTTTTTCAGAAAAAATTTTTTCGTCAGGCGTTACAGCGAGGCAAAATATGTTATAACTTTTGTACCTGCTATCTAATACGAGGATGAGAGTTTTACGACTCGTTACATCTACATTCTAAATAGATATCCATATTTATAAAATAAATTTATGTGGTATTTTAGTGGTAAAAATGTGTACAGATATAATTAACCATTCAAAGCGTTCCTGTAATCAGACGGTGAGATCCCGAAATAATTTTTGAATGCTTTGCTGAAATAATTATTATCACTGTACCCCAGCATTTGTGATATCCTATTAATTTTAATATTTGGATCAGCTAAAAGTTTCCTGGCTTTTTCCATTCTGACTTTGATCACATACTCATATATCCCGCATCCAAATTCATCTTTAAACAACTTCATTAAATACTCTCTGCTTAAAAAGTATTTGTTTGTAAAAAGGGATATCTTTATATCCTGACAATAATTGCTATCAATAAATTCCTTTATCTCATAAATGTTAAAACTGTCATTTCCCGGTTGTTTTTTAGAAAGATTGTAAAATAGTTCTATGAACTCAAGTAAGTACTTTTTAAACTGTTCAAAATTGTAGACAGACCTTGATAAACTTTTAAAATAGGATATCAGTTCATTTGCATCAAATTCTTTAATCATTGAAAAGCTATTAAAAATAAGCATTAATTCATCAAATATTCTATTTGCGTCTCTCAGGCTAAGAATTCCAGCCTGTTCAATTCTATCAACAAAGCCTTTAATTATTTCCTTTGTGTATGCCAGACTTCCTCCTTCAATAGCATTAAAAATTAAATCCTTTTTCTCCAGCAATGATATCTTCATTATATTCATATCTTCAGGCATGTCACATGCAATACCATCGTTGTTGTTTAACAGATTGATGCTGCCGATAAGTTTTTCGGACTCAAGAAAGGATTTCTTTAAGCTGTCTATTCCTTTATAGAATCCCCCCACACCTGCCATTATTATTAATTCAAAAAACTGATTCAGCTTTCTCCTTGATTTTTGAATCAAATGGAGATAATCAGCTTTCAGTTTTTCATTGTAACCATTTTTGAATGAAATAATTACTATTATTTCATTGTTGTTTTTTGGATTAACAAAATTAAAGCATTCAATCTCATCATTATTAAACAGTTCATTGATTGCGTTAGAAATGGCAAACTGTGTAAGACTGACTTCATTAAAGTATTTGTCGCTTATCTCATCTAAGTTCATAATTCTGAAAATTGATACAGAGTAATATTTTATATTGCACTCAGTATCTATCAGTTCCCTGTATATTTCTCTCATTTGTTTGCTGATGTTTCCCTCAATAGCAGCAATATATAGCTTTTCTTTCAAACTTGGCAAGGATAAATTCAGTAGAATATTCCTGTCTATATATTGACTCTTCTTTTCCCTTCTGCTGGAAATCATATCAATAGCTTTTTTCAAGGCATCATTAAGTTCATTTTTCTTAATGGGCTTTAAAAGATAATCAATTACTTTAGAGTGAATAGCCTGGTGTGTATACTCATAATTATCATATCCGCTGATTACTATTATAGCCAGGTCAGGATACTTGTTCTCAACAATTTGGAGTAACTCCATACCATTCATTTCCGGCATTTTCATATCAACTAAAATGATATCAGGCTTCTTTTCTTCTATTAGCCTTATTCCGTTTTTCCCGTCCCATGCCTCAAAAACCTCATATACATTTATGCTGTCCCAGTCTGCAAGTATCTTTATCGCTTCTCTTGCCGGTTCTTCGTCATCAATGATTAATACCTTATACATAGATTTTCCCACCTTCTGGTATAATAAAGCTTATAGTTGTTCCAGTATTGTCAGATTCGATAGAAAGACTGGATTTATCCTTGTAAATTAACTTCAATCTTGTATCTAAATTTTTCAAACCGACAGCGTTATTATTATCCTCCCCCCCTCTATTTTCCAAATACAATTTGAGCCATTTAATCCTATCAGGTGATATCCCGGGTCCGTTATCACTGACAGAAATCATAACATCATCACCTTTTACATAAGCTTTAATGACTATGCATACTGTCGCATAGTTTTTTTCCAGTACATGTTTTATTGAATTCTCAACAAGGATCTGTATTGATATTTTGGGAATCTTCACATCAAGAACACCATCTTCAATTTCATATTTTACTGTGAGCCTGTCCCCGAATCTGGCTTGTTGGATAGCCAGATAATCATTTATATATTTAATTTCATCCTGCAGTCTGACAAACTTTTTCTCCTTTATGGTGTATCGAAATGTTGAAGCAAGAGCATTGACCATATCACTGATTTGATACATTCCGGATTTTAAAGCAGTCGTTGATATAGCCTGCAGAGCATTGTATAAAAAGTGTGGATTAAGTTCTGCTTCGAGAGCTTTTAAAGTTGCATTCTTTTCCTCAATTTTCATGATATATTTTTCATTTATCAAGTCATTTATTTTTTTTACCATCTGATTGAACTGGATTGTGAGCTCTGCAATTTCATCATTACCTTCAACTTTTGCTTCCAGGTCAAATTTCCCCTCACTAAAACTTCGCATTTTTTTTGTAAGCTTTTTAACAGGTTTAATAATCGCATTAGCGGATAGAACAACTAAAACAACTGAAATGATTAAAATCACAGCTCCAATATAAATACTTTGCGACCTGTTTGTTTTAGCTGCATGATATATTTTCCTGTACGGAATAAGTTTAACAAGTTTAAATTTAATACTATCTGAAGTATCAAAAATAGTAAGATAATTACTACCTTCAATCTCCCAGTCAAACATATCTGTGCCGGACTTGGTAAGCCGGTCTTTAAAAGCCTTTTGGTTAAAATAGTCATAATTATTTATATTATTCGTATAAAAAATACTTCCATCATCACCTATGAACAGAAGTTGTTCACCGTCAGTCAGGGAAGTATTTTTTATTATTTCACTCAAACTGTTATAATTGCAGAAAAATGTTAATACAGCATATGCTTTCTTATCTACAATATTTCTGATTGTCCTGTGATATGCAAAATAGCACTTATCCTGATTTACTTTATAAGTACTGTTCTTTGAAATAAAAAGGGGTTGGATATAAACATTGTTTTTGCTGTCAATCGTCCTATTATACCACTCTTCTTTTGATATTCCCTTTGTATAAGCCTTTCTGACCTTTATATCCATACCATCGCCTCTTGATATGTATAAGTAGCAGTTCTGCTCAATCAAAAACAGGCAAACACTCTCGAAATCATTTCTGGAATAAAACAAACTTCGTACATAGTCTTCCAGGTATTCCTGGGCTGTTATTTCATCCGTTACCCCCATTAAAGCATTCATGAGATTATCATACTTCAGTTGTGGCAAGGACACCATATTAATCTCTTTAAAATAACTTTCAATATTCTTATTAATCAAGATGAGATTATTTCTATTGGTATCAATGATATTCTTCACGGATTCCTTTTCTATTATTTTATAAGAAGCAAAAGTTAATGAGGTTATTGTAAGTATAATAATAGCTGAAAAAAGGAATACAAGCTTATTTGCAAGCTTTTTGGTAAATATACTCTTTATGGTGCCTAACAATGTGTAAATCCTTTGATTCATGGCCGATAACATCCTTTATAAAAATTAGGAAAGCACATTAATAAAAGTAATTCTGTTTCATCACACTTAACCACCATGGAAATATTTTCTCTCAAATTATATTATTCTTCGATAATATTTTCAAGTTTCTCGTTATGTCTGAATCTATCCTAACCCTTTACAGCTCCGGCGGTTACTCCTTTCACAATGTGCTTTTGCATAAATATAAAGAATAATATCGATGGCACTACTGCAAGTACAATGGCTGTCATGGTATATTGCCAATCGGTTACATACTGTCCTATAAATGTGTATGCAGCAAGCGTAAGAGTTTTTGTCTCCTTTGCTCCGTCAAGAAATATCAGAGGTAGCAGAAAATCATTCCATATCCACATTACGTCTATTATGACAATTGTACTGGTAACCGGCTTTAGCAATGGAAATATTATCGAGAAGAACATCCTGAGTGTTGATGCTCCGTCAACAATAGCGCTTTCATCTATTTCCTGCGGAACATTTTTTACAAACCCATGATACATAAATATTGCAGTAGGTGCTGCAAAACCCCAGTACAGAGAACCCAGGCCCCAGACATTATTGGGCAGGTTAATTATCTTCAGAAACTTAATCAGAGTAATCATAATTGTCTGAAAGGGAATCAGCATGGGAGCAATGCAAAAAATGTAGAGAAGCCAGCTCAGCCTGGACCTCGTTCTCGAAAGCATAAATCCAGCAATGGAACAAAACCCGACAATTCCTAAAATAGCAGTAACTGTTACGATAACATTATTTAAAAATAATCTTGGATAATTTATGTTTTTCCATACATACGTATAGTTCTCAAAATGTAAGGAATCAGGCAGTGCAATAACATTGGTCATAACCCCTTTAAAGCTTTTCAATGAATTTATAAGCACCAAAAAAATTGGATAAAGAAATACTGCAACAACAATAATCAGAATTATTTCAAGTACTATCAGGCTTTTTTTACTTTTATCCATTACATCTCGACCTCCTTACTCTTAAAGAATGTCACCTGCACAAGTGTTATAACCAGTATTGCTAAAAAGAGTAACAGTGCTTTTGCGGTTCCGTAACCATAAAAATTATTTTGAAAAGCTTCCTTATATATATCATATGTAATGCTGACTGTAGCACCTCCGGGGCCGCCGCCGGTCAAAGACACTATAACGTCAAAGACCTTAATTGAATTAGTTAATGATAAAAATACACATGTCGTGATTGATGGCATCAAAAGTGGAAAGGTAACTTTAAAAAATCTTTTAATACTTCCCGCTCCATCCACAATAGAAGCCTCTATCAATTCATACGGTATTGATTGAAGCCCCCAATATAAATAACAATATATAAACCAATAGACTGCCATATAGAAACAATCAGTATAGACCAAAATGCTAATTTTACATCTCCCAGCCAGCTCCATGAAAATACATTCCAGCCTGTGATTTTTTCTAAAGCGCTAAAGCCCTGCATAAAGATAAACCTCCAGATAAACCCAACGATTACCAAACTTAATATGTAAGGTATGAAAAAACCGGCTCGGAGGATATTCGTGCTATATAGCTTTTTATCAAGCATGACAGCTAATAATAAAGCCAAAACATTAATAATAATAATAAATAAAACTGCATACTTCAGAGTAAATACTGCTGAACTTTGAAATGAGCTGTCACTGACAAATATATTTTTAAAGTTTTCAAATCCAATAAATTTAGCTTCTCTGCTTATACCATTCCACTCGGTAAAAGAATAAGCCATGCTCATAAAAAACGGAATATAAATTATTAATGAAATTAGTGCTATTACAGGTAATACATAAATTAGAAATTTAAATTTACTTACACCTTTTCTAATTGCAAACATGGTGTATCCCCCACTTTCTAGAATTAAATTAATTATCTAATAAAGAGGAGTGATTAAAAATAAATATATGTGACAAAGAGATGGTAATAAAGTGTACAATTTTTAATATGAAAAAGTGCACCTTCAAATGATATTAAATTAAACATGCTATCATTTGATATGCACTCTTTTTTATGATAATTCTCATTACCACTACTAAAAGCCGGTCACTGATGTACCGGCTGTCTGATTTATCCCGTATGTAAATTAAATACTTTAATTATTCACAATATGTAAACTTACTTCCCCTGATATTTTGCCTTCGTTGCTTCTCCGCCTCTTATGTGTCTCTCGGCTTTATTCTCTTCAAGTATTACCCTGACTTCATCTGCCAAGTCAGGTTTTATCTTCATTAATCTTTCAGTTACATCCTTATGTACGGTACTTTTACTAATTCCAAATTTTTTGGCAGCTGCTCTGACGGTAGTTTTTTTCTCAATAATATAGTGGGCCAGTTCAATAGCTCTCTCCTCGATATATTCCTTCAATTGCTTATACCCCCTCTTAAATGCTACTTTATATTTAGTAGTATTAGACACTGCTTCGTGCTATTTTCGCGGGTTTATTAATTAACCTTCAAACCTGATACAGCAAAGCAATATAGTTTTTAGGAAATTTATCAGTTATTGAATCATTACAGTAGTATATATATGCCATGAGAATCAGGCTTATGATTAAACTGACGGCGAAAATGGCAGGTTTAGGCATATAAAAAAAATGAGTAATTAATAACGCATCAGAATACAAGAACCAGATATCAACATTTGATATCTGGTTCTTGTATGTAATATTTTTATCTCAAGTATTTTCTTTAATTTTTTAAATAAATGCTTTAATTCTTTTAAATGCTTTCATTCCTTCATTATTGTTTTGTTCTTTACATGTCAGGCAAGTAATTCTTTGGATCAACAGGTTCATTATCCTTTAGCACTTCAAAGTGAAGATGTGAACGCTCTGCCGATTCGAAGATAGCTGTATCGCCGATGCTCCCTATTATTTCACCCTGCTCGATCTTCTGATTCGGGTGCACCATTTCAGCACTTGCCAGATTTGAATATACAGTTTTGATGCCGTTTGAATGTTCAATAATTACTGTAATTCCGAATCTGGGATCATTCTTTACCTGACTCACTACACCTTTAGCTACGGCTTTTACCGGTGTACCCCTGTCAGCGGCAATATCAATACCACTGTGAGTCCTCCAGTCTTCCAGAGTCTTGGAATATACCAGTTTGTCCATAGCGTAGTCAAATGTGATTTCGCCCAAAACAGGCATTACGAACTTCTCTTCTGCTGCAATGGTGGTCTTAGAACCACTGTCTTTATTGGCGCTTTCGCTTTTGGAACTGCTTTTGTCTGTCTTACCGCTATTGCTCTTGTTGTCTTGAGTCTTGCTGCCGCTGTCTTTTTGAGCGTCTTTTGATGTTGATGTACCAGTATTCTCTGCTACTTTTGTGCTCGACTTGACAGCAGTCTCATTGGCTTTATCATCCGAACCAGTTTTGCTGCCGCTATTATCTTTTGTGACTGTAGTAGTATTGTTATCTGCGACTTTATCTGCATCGCCGTTTTCGCCGGGTGTAGCCGCCGCATCACCTATCGGTTCCTCATCCAGCGGGTAACCTTCCAGACCTGACCCAAGATCCGAGAAATAATCCTCTTCTGAACCATCAGGTATAATATCTTCCCCTTCATATCCCTCGTTTGTTGAGGTTATATTGTGCGTAGTCACCAATACTATCGTTGTGCCAACAACAACTATGCACAACATTAAAACAATATAAAATCCCTTTTTATCCAAAAATTCCAACAAGCTTTTTCTTGCACCTTTGCCACCTGAAAACAGCTTTTTCATAATATTTTCCACCTCCATATAATATTGTTTCCGTGTTTGGCAACAATATACATGGATTCGGAAAATTTTACTGTGCTGTAGCATTCTTTTTGTCGTAGTTTTCTATAGTTGTAAGCTCAACACCACTGTAGTAATATTTTATTATCTCCTCGTAATTTCCACCTATTTTGGCAAGGTGGTTAGCCCCCCACTGGCTCATGCCTACGCCGTGGCCGTATCCTATTGTAGTTATTTTTACTGAGTCATCTCCAAGTGCCTCTATTTCAAAATTTGCTGATCTAAGAGACAATATTTTTCTCAAATCCGTGCCTTTCATCTCTATGTTCCCTATTCTAATGGTCTTAACATCTCCGCCCTCTGTGTGACCTAATATTTCAATTTCTTCCAGTATATTTTCCTTTTCGAATATCACATCAGGGTATTCCTTTTTTACCGCTTCTATAAATTCCTCATTCTTCATCGTCACTGTATATATGTAATTTGGTGCAACTTCTTCCCCGGCACTTGGTACACTTCTCAGATAGCTAACCTCCACTCCTTCCCAGACATCTTCGGAATTTTCAGTCTTTCCGCCACTGGAAGAATGAAATACAGGATTTACAATCTTCCCATCGTGTATGATTATTGTGCCTTCGGTTTCCGCTACCGCCCTCTCAACCTTCTTCCAATTGTTATTCGCTTTAAAGATGCCCCATTTTTTCATGGCATCCTGCCTGCTGATCCATGCCTGGCAATGGGTATGATCAGTGCATATATCAGCATCCTTGTGGCTGTCATCCTTAGGAGTGTATATTTTTTTCATCCTGGCATATACATACGTCCTTGCGGCTACCGCCTGTGCTTTTAAGGCCTCAAGTTCAAAATCCGCCGGCATCTCTGCTGCAACAACACATTTTACATATTCCTCAAGATCCATTTCCTGAATCCTGTCCTCAGAACTTATATACACTTTGACCTTTATGCTCTCCACCTTTTTTTTCGGCGGTGCCTCTTCTTGTGGGGTACTGCTGCATCCCTTTACAATAAGAAGAGGTATCAGCACTATGATTATAATAATAACAATTATGTAATATATAACATGTTTCATCTTTTCACCGTTACAATCATTTTTTATTTCCGGGTACAAGTTGAAAACATTTCCCGGAATAAGCATAAAAAATAGGATATGAGGCCCGATAAATTTATCAAACCTATATCCTAAATATATTCACGGCGAAAAGTATTATGATTAATCTTCAACCCTTTTAATATCTGCACCAAGGGAACTGAGCTTTTTCTCTATTTGAACATAACCCCTGTCTATATGTTCTATATCGGTTATTTCCGTCTCTCCTTCTGCAGCAAGGCCTGCAATAATAAGAGCTGCGCCCGCCCTTAAATCAGTAGCTTTCACCTGTGCGCCGGTCAGATGCCCGTTACCTTCAATAATAGCACTTCTTCCCTCTATTTTTATATTGGCTCCCATTCTCTTAAGCTCACTTACATGCATAAACCTGTTCTCAAATATGGTTTCAATTATCATACTTGTTCCTTCAGCTTTACTTAATAAAGATGTCATTTGAGCTTGCATATCAGTAGGAAACCCCGGATATGGATGCGTTTTTATATCAACCGCCTTAAGCCTTTTAGGCGCAGAAACACTTATACTTGATAACTCCTCTGATATTTCCACCCCTGCCTCCCTCAGCTTTGCACTTACAGGCTTTAAATGATCAGCCACTACATTTTCTATTGTCACATCCCCTCCTGTAATTGCAGTTGCAACCATGAATGTTCCTGCTTCTATTCTGTCAGGTATAACAGTGTGCCGCGTACCTTTGAGACTCTCAACACCATTGATTTTAATTGTATCTGTACCGGCCCCTTTTACATCCGCGCCCATACTGGTTAAATATGTAGCCAGATCCACTATCTCAGGCTCAGTTGCGGCATTTTCAATAATTGTCTGTCCTTCAGCCAGCACTGCTGCCATTATAATATTTTCAGTAGCACCAACACTTGGAAAGTCCAGATATATTTTATTTCCCTTGAGTCTTCCGTTAGATACCGCTTCAATAAAACCATGTCCCTGAGATATTTTAGCGCCCATAGCTGCAAAACCTTTCAAATGAAGGTCTACAGGCCTTGTCCCAATTGCACACCCTCCGGGCATTGATATTCTGGCAAAACCTGATTTTGCCAGCAACGGTCCCATAATAAGAAAGGATGCCCTCATCTTATTTACAAGCTCATAAGGGGCGGTAGTACTAAATATCTTATCCGAAGAAATATATAATTTGTTTTTGTCTTCGGAAAATTCTACTCCCGCCCCTATGGATTTAAGCAGTTCACACATTATTTTAACATCATTCAGATAAGGAATTTCTTCTATAACACTCTGCCCGTCTGCTAAGAGCGCCGCTGCAATTATAGGTAAAACTGAATTCTTTGCTCCACTAACTCTTACTCTTCCTTTTAAAGGCTTACTTGCGTTTATTATAAACTTGGACAATTGTAATCTCCCTTTCTCTGTACCTACCGGAACAACCCTTTAGATGTCCACCGTTTTAGCTTTTGCAATCTTGCATGGCTACCCCCGCATAAATCCCCTTTTATACCAACACAAACGAATATAATTTATCAGTAATTTAATATTCTTTTGATATAACCGGTGTAGCCAGCCATATGTATGTTCTGTCTTCAAATGCATTATATCTGATGGCCAGGTTAAGATTTACTTTTTTATCATCGACTTTTATATAGTCATCTATAACAGGCGAATATGCTGAAACACTTATAAGGTTTCTCTCTCTTATCCCTTCTACTTTTCTTGCTTCCGCACCTTTGAAAATAGCCTTAGACACATCGTTCATCTGCCTGTCTGTCAACTTACCTTCAAAACTGCCTGTAATACAGGAATTTACATGAGCAGCAATACCATACCTATCCATAGCCGCAATAACTCTATCTCTGGTTGTTTCCATATCATCATTTGAAAGTTCCTTCAAAATCCTTATCGAAATAAACCTTTCCAGTTCATCTGTCCCGTCATTTCTGATTTGCGAAACTACACTGATTGTTGTATTGTTTTTCATAGCAGTACTCAGGTTAACTTCCTGTATGTAGTCATTGCGTACAGTATTTACCAACACATCTTCCTGTGATTCACCTTTTATCTCATACATAATGTCTCTCGAAAGTTTCACTAAGTTATCAAAATCGTTATATTTTATGTCTTCTATTTCTCCCCAGAAATACATTTCGGCATTTACCACTTTTGCTCCGGAACTGTTGAAACATTTAACCAGTGTACTTTCAGGTGACTGAACGTTTTGTTGCATTTTTATAAAATAAATTGAAAATAATATAGCTATTACAAATACAAAAATTAAAAACAGTAAAGAATAGGATTTTTTCATGCATATTCCCCCTTACTCTCGGACTTTTAGTAAAATTATTGCCCCTTTGTCCGGGGTATATACATGAAATTTTTTTGTGTAATGCTCTGAACTTGGCTTAAAATCTTAATTTTAAGTACATTAGCACTTTATGGTTTAAACGCAATAAAAAAAAAGCATTAACTGCCATCGCCCCTCTTTCATTGGTGCTTCTGTTGCGGCTTTCAGGATTCATTCCTGAATGCCGCAACATGGCAGTTAATACGTGGAAAGTGCCCTACTTAGCATCATAGCACAATCTGCCCTGCTTATAGGCTTCATTTCATCAAAGTCTTTATATATACTGTCGCTGGTAGTCAAAATACCTGCATCAAACATTCTTTTGACATATTCAGTATACCATTTACCGGTTTTTATCTTTAAATATTTCCCATTTCCAGCCGTTTTAAAAGAAAAAGACTTATAAAGTATTGAGCACACCTCGGCTACCTTTATCGGATCATTGGGTCCGAAATTACCGTCACCATAACCTGACACTATGCCGTGCTGAGCAGCTATAATAATATTATCCTTAGCCCATGAGTTTTCAATATCCAGAAATTTCTGTGTTTCAGATCCGGTATTTTTTAAATTAAGCGCCCTGACAATCATTGAAGCAAACTCCGCTCTGGTGATGGTACTACCGGGGTCAAATATACCGCCCGGCTTTCCGTTTACTATTCCTGCGTCATGCAGGTGCCGTATATATTCCTCCTGCTCTATATCCTTTATATCTGAAAAAGGTATCCATTCCGGATCATCAGCATTGATGAGAACAACCCTCAGAGGCGGAATTGCACCTGTAAGGTCGAAATCCAGATATGCTTTGCCGGCACTGCTTTTTTTAAGGCTATATCCTATATATAATGTTTTCCCGTTACTTAGATTATAAAACTTAATGGCAATGCCCTTATTTTCCTCTCCTTTATATTCGAGGGTAATTCTTACTTTCCCATTATCCAAAGTTTTCATGTCATATGCAGGTCCGTGAGCGTAGACTGCACTACACCAGAAACCTGATATAACAGCAATAACCAATATACATACAATAGTTTTTTTTAAATTAGTCATACCATCACCAGCAATTAATTATATTTCTCCTAAATAAATGAGCAACTTTTCAAGCAATACCATTGCTTCGCCCCTTGAAACGGGATCTTTCGGCCCAAAGGTACTCTTAAACCTGCTTGTTATAATTCCGTTTTCTGCCGCAAACCTTATCCTCGACCTTAGTGAAGAGGTGACCTCACCCATATCGTCGAAAGTCTCCACATTGGATGACGCTTTTGCAGTGCTTCCGGTCTTTATCTCATATACCCTTACCACCATGGCTACAAGCTGTTCTCTGCTGCATTCCGCACCAGGCTTTGCTGAATTGCCGGAAACTATTATGCCTGATTTTGTGGCTAACGTCATATAATCATTTCCATAGTTATAGCCAAGAACATCAAACATAAATTTAACTGCATCTCCTACAGTAATAAAGCTGTCAGGGTCAAAATTCCTGCCGGACACACTTTTCAGAGAGTACGCTCTTGCCACATTATTGATGGAATCTCTTGCCCAGTGGTTTTTAATGTCATCAAAATAATCCCCTTTATACTCTGCGACTACAAAATCACCTGTATTATTTATTTCAAATACCGCATATCCCTGATCTGTGTCGGCATCATAAAGGCTGTCTGTTTTAATCATCTTCCAGCCTCTGGTTTTATCATTGTACAGGTACGCCGATGTAAGCCCATGATTGTACCAGCTTCTTCCTGTATAGGCATACAGTACCTTAAGCGGCTTATCCAGAGTATCCACTGCAACTTTATTGCCGCTGTTTAAAGCGTTTATTTGTAATCCGGTAACAATTGTTTTTGATTTAATATTTTCTTCAACTTTTCTGCTACTTTCAAGCTCAATGGTTATTTCTAAATTATAGTCTCCTGACGCTTTTATTTCTCTTTTCACCCTATTTACGTCAATAGTGCCGGGTCTTATTATAAACTGCCTGTCGGGTATTGATATATTGAGGTTCTCAGCCAGTGTTGTCAAAGCGTAGAATACCTTCGAGGATATTGTCAGCTTAATTCTTTTGGCCTTCTCCGGTGGATTTGTAAGGTTAATCCTGTAATCAACCACATTGTCATTACGCATATGCTCTATAAATCTGTCTGCGTTTACACCTACAATGCTAATGTACCATGTGCCGTCTGTGACATAAGGATTCTTCACGATAAAGTCTCCGGAGATTACATCTTCTACATCCTCATCGGAATCATAATCATCTGTACTTCTTTTTGTTCTCACTGAAATAGTGTCTGTGGGTTCAGATCTGAGCCCTTTAGCCGGATCATATGCATAAAGCCTTGCATAATACCGCATGTTTGATGTCAGGTTGCTCACGGTATATTCCGATACCTGTCCGGTGTTAATTTCTGTCGAATTATTATAGCTTGCGTTATTAGCTATTTCCAGTATATATTCCAAGCCATCCTCCTGTATCCATTCATATGTTATGCTGTTTTTTGTCACTGCATCGTCTGCCGTCTTTATTCCAAAGCCCAGAGGCTTGCCCGGAGGAATGTCAGGGAGCGTCTTTGCCGAACATGGGTCACTGTAATCCGATGATTTTATTTCACCTTCCGGACTTATGTATTCGGCTCTTATCCAGAAATAATATGTTGTGTTCTTTTCAAGTCCCTGAACTCTGTAATAGTTTTTCCCCTGCAAATCAACTTCTATATCTGCTGAAGCCTTTGCTATGTCTTCAACCGTTCCATATTTAATATAGTATTTGTAGTTGCTGTTATAGTCCCACACAAGGTCAACAAATGTATCTCCAACATTATTAACACTTAAAGAAGGCACTGTAGGTGTCTCGACGGGATGAACCTCAACTGCGCTGGTTGTAACTATTATCGGATCTGAAGGCTCCGATTCCGGAGGATTTGCATCCTGTCTCACCGCTTTTACCCACATAACATATGTAGTATTGGGCTCAAGACCCTCAACCTTGATATCCACATTTCTTTTTTCCGTTTTGTCAGGATAGTTTAATATAGGGTCTTCAAACTCGTCATTTGTAACAATTGGAAAACCTTGAACTATTATTGGATTATACACCGAACTGTCATACAGCTTGCTGTAATCCATGTTCTCTTGGTACTTTACATAATATACGTCTATGGATATTCCTTCATCATACTCCATCAAACGATATTCATTTCTGTGGTTTTCCAGTTCTTCCTCTGTAGTAATGGGATATGAAGGGTCAGGATCGGTCCTGCTGCTCTTTCTTGTTTCCAAATAATCCCACTTGTTGGTGTCAGGATTATATTTCTCATACCAACGCTTTTCTATCTGAATAACTGCAGTCGTATCTGTAACCACATAATTGCCGTCGGGAGACCTTTTGAGCTTCAAAGGCGGCTTGGGAGGAGTCACAGGCCTGTCAATACTTCCTTCCGGAGGAGTTACAATTACCTCCAATGCCGGTTCTGACTGATATTGAACATACGCAGGCTCATTATCCACGTATTCCAAAAAACTTTTTACTGCAATAATTTTAATGTAATATGTAGAGTTATCTTCAAGTCCTTCAAGCTCTAGTTTACATCCTATTACCTTTGATCCGCTTCTTACAGTGCTGAAATTAAAGGTTACCCCGTCTTTAAACACAGTACCGGAGCCATCCTTGAAATTCCATGATGCCGGCTCTCCCAAGCTTGCTTCAACGTCCAGAATATTGGGATCATCCACCAGCCATACATTGTAAGATACATCATAATCCACTTCGCCTGAAGATTTTATTGGCGCCTTCCACAGCACTACTGCACTCTCAGGCTTAATCCCGCTTTTCTCTCCGGCCAGCTCTGCAACAAGTTCAGGCATGGGAGGAAATGCGCCCACTTCGTGGTCTTTTACCATTATTTTATCCGATGTTATCTCAATACCTGGATAGAAAGGCTGCCCATTATCCTTCCTTGTAACAACGGCTCTTACTATGAAATATGTATAAGCTTCCTCACCCGGTTCAAACACAACAAACATACTGGTATTGTTTACAGTCTGAATACGCGATGGAAGCTCATTGCTACGAGTGTCTCCTTTATATATTTCGTACTTCACATTAATTCTATCGTCAAGGCCGGCATATACAGGAGACCAGGTCAGTCTCCATATGGAACCGTCAGCAGAAGATGAAACTTTATCTGTCCTGACAAGAATAAAGCTGCTTACAGAAACCGTTTCGCTCTCTTTAGGATAATCCTGCAGCTCACTGTCATTCACAACAGGTTCTACTTTTACATAATAAACCCTTCCTGCTTCCCTCACAGTATGTTTGTACACAAGCTTTCCTTCTGCCTCATTAACCTGAACAGGCCTTCCGGGGCCTATATTGGTAGAGTCTATATATATCGGAGCAGTATTATTAAAACTTTCACTGTCCGAGACATAAAGCCTGTATCCTATGCGTCCGTTACTGTTCCAAACATCGTCCCATTCTATCGTTATCTCGTTCATGCCTGAAGAATATGCTTCTATGGCAATATTCGTCATCACTTTTACCCTGTTGGATGCCTGGGATTCAATACTGCTTCGTATTTCATTATTTAAATTATATCTGTAATAAGCCGTTACATCCATATAATATATAGTACCTGATTTCAGCCCTTTAATCCTGTGGCCTGTCGGAGAAAGAGGATTTTGTCTCTCTACCAGTATTCCTCCTTCTGCAAGCTGGCGTACACCGGACGATGACCGGTACTGCTTTGGCACTTCCTGCTTGTAAATATTTAGATATGTATTAATTGAACCCAGGACAATAAATCCTGTCGGATAATTCCACGTAAGGTCAACATAATATCCGTCATACTGGTTATAGCCTATACCCTTATCGGTCCCATAATCCACACGCAGTTTCTCCGGCGGTCTTTGAGTCTCATATTCCGCTGCAAAGGCAGTATCTAATGAAAAATTCCAGGTAAATATATAAGCAGATGTAAATAATATAACAAGTACCAAACTCAGTATTTTCTTACTTAACCTCATTTGCTGAACCTCCAAATTATAAATCTCCGGTATTCTCCAGAAGCTTTACAAATATAGATATTACCTGTGCACGATTTAATGAGCCTCCAGGGTTAAATTTTCTGTTTGCATCAAGCTCCATAAAACCTTTATCCACCGCAATCATAACTGATTTCAAAAACCTGTCGTCTATTGAGTCTTCGTCAGCGATATACAAGGTGCGGTTGAGTTTCAGGTTCTGAACGTTAATGCCGGTTTTTGCCGAGTATACTTTTACAAGCACTGCTGCCGCTTCCTGTTTTGTAACATTGCCTGCAACATTACGTGCATTAAATATGCTGTCCAGTCCGGTCATTTCCAGCTTTTGTTTTATATCCCCTGTACCGCTGCTTCCTTTATTGGCTACAATCTCATAAAGAAGTACCATTTCCTTGCGTGTAACAATATCTTCAGGCGCAAAGGCCGATTCAATACCCGTAAACACCGTACTGAGGTCATATTTTGAGGTAAACTTCTGAATGTCTTTTTTTGCCCAGTGGCTGTCAGGTATCTCATCCACCGCATTGCGCACAATAAGCACAATATATTGTCCGGCACCTGTCACATTGAACAGAAGCGTGCTTGAACTGCTTGTTGTATCGGAAGTAACTTTCTGCCATGTATTTTTGCTCTTATACAACACATATGGAAGTTTAAGCCCGCTACTGTCTGTATAATATAACCTCACCATTAACGGAGTGTCAAATGTCTGTATATCTGCACTCATTCCTGTCAATTTCATACTTTCGATATTAGTATAAATATAGTTTGAAAGTTCCAGTTCTACAAGCTTTACCAATTCATTGACATATTGGTTGAGAATTTGCGTCTTCTTTTGGCTGTCCCCTGCATATGTATTGATCAGAATGTTGAGTTTTTCAGACAACAGCCCGTCTTCTTCATCGTACAGCTTATCATGAATTTTCTTTTCAAGAGCCTCTGTCGTCTGGCTAATGCCTTGCGCTTCCACAGCAAAATCTATAACCGGCGATGCCATCTTTGTATTGGAAGGTAAACCTTTCCGGCCTTTATCCTCCCGCTTTACCGTCAGCTTTAACAGAATATCATTTACTCCCGCTTTGTTGCTCAAGATTTCTATTTTCTCATTATTGGCAATATCAAAGGTATCCGGTCTTATAGTAAACTCAAATTCCTTTGTCTTTATAACAAGACTCTTCCTGTCCTTATTTAAGGTTTTAATTATATTAAGCGGTACATAAACCACATCAGTTTTTATATTCTGGACAAATTCTGAAATGTCCACTGTAAATGAATTTGCTCTTGTACTGTTTAATGCATTTATAATCTTTTGATCTCTCAGTAAAATAGTGTTGGCTGAGCTGTCGGATATATTCACCCTCCAGAAGTACCGGTCCTCTAATTGCTTCACTTTGTCCAGGAACTTATTTCTTCTATCCTCATCATCCTTATCTTTGTCATAATCATCCTGATTAAACTCCGTCCTGCTTTCCACAGGTCCTATATATTTGGAATATGCCACTAATGTGCTGTCATTTGTATCAACTTTGACAGCCCGTACCTTTATATGATACTTCTTGTTGGACTCCAGAAGCCTGCGTTCCTTGGTTCCATCCGGAAGAGTTACCAGCATGGATTTAATTTTTGCATAATAGTAAACATCATCATTGTCGTAGGTCTGTAGTGTTTCCTCAACATAATAGGGGTTTTTATTTCCTTCCACGTCGGTATACATTTCCAGATCATTCGGGGTAAGAGTGACATAGTTTACTTCATCTGCGGCCTTTATAGCAATTTCGTATGTATACCCTTTCCTGCCTTTCCATTTAACTTGCAGTTCACTGTATCCATTCCTTGTGTATACACCGGTTTTACTATATATGAGCTTAGATTGATCTCCTCTTCTATAAACTCTGATACTGTATGTTGTATTCAATTCAAGATTGTATACTCTCCCATAATATACGTAAGTTTTAGTTCCATTGTTTAATATAGTATTGTTGTCCTTAACAATGGTGCATTGAGACCTGCTTACAAGTTTATAATCCTTGTCCTTAGGTCCTTTAATATAAACATCAAAGTCCTCCGGCTTTGCATTTATAGATGTATCCGTCCAGTAAAATCCTATTTCTCCCCTGTGTATAGCTTCAAGACCAGATGGAACATCAACCAGTTTTGTAGTAACCGGTATGCATATCCATGGACTCTTATTATCATTATTCTTATTTACAGCCATCAGACTGAAATAGTAGAGTCTGTTTGGGAACAGCCATTCGTCAATTTTATATGTGCATGTGTTAGTAGATATATCATATTCAAAGTTTTCAGGGTACTTGTCTTCATTCAGGCCTGGATCCAGCTCTATACCTACCTTTTTGCCGGTTATATTAAAATACTTTTTGAAGTCCTGGTATACAGGGTCATTAATATACATGGTAGAATCAGCGTTCATCGGCAATCTTTCTGATGTCGCTATAAGAATATATTTTACATCACTTTCCTTCCTCTCCCACTCAAATACCACACTGTTGCCTGTCAGCAACTGGTTGCCGTTCTCATCCACTGCTATGTTAAAATCTACAGGAGCCAGAGGTATTTTCTCATCAGGTCCCGGCTCTGTAATCTCACCTCTCACTGTCGTCACCGGCAGTATTTGGGAAAACTCTGATTCCTTTACCTCATAATCATCCGGATAGACAACACTTGACGGGTCAATGGGATCTGCAGCCTTCTTAGCCATTACAAGCCTTGTCTTGAGTTTGAAATAATATGTTGTATTTGGTGTAAGCTTCCTACCGAAGGATGTGACTGCAGGATCATTCTGGAAATCCTTTATTGTTGCTTCAACGTACTTATGCTGACCCTCGCTTATTACTTCAAATTTTACATTGTTTTTTGAAATGAACTCATCATGCGCATTGTCAGTGGAACCAATCAGTACATATCCCTTATCCGGACTTGTACTCATATACAGGTCATAATATATTTTATTGTTGATTCTCTTGGTAGTATAGTCACTCCATTTAAGGCCTGTAATTTCATCAAACTGCAGCTTTATAATATTGCTTGTTATTTTGCGAGTAACCCCGTCTGCGACCTCTTCTTCTATTACATATGTATTACCGTCAAACTGCGCAAGCTGAAAATTATTCGGCAAGGGGACCTTCTTTTGTGTACCCGGCAAAGTAGTGAAGCTGACAGTGACCGAATTGTCAGAACTGTTATCAAACACTTCGCCTGTCTCAGGATTTCCCTTCACTGTAAACATCTGCATGTAATATACAGTATTGGACAGAAGAAAGTCGGGATAATCAGATTCTATTCCCAACCTTGAACGAAGGCTTGCAGAAAAATCATGCTTTACCCCGTTGCTGTCAGTCCAGGAAAGCAAATCAAATCCTCTTAGCGTATATTCAAGACGGTTCCCATTCTCCCTTATTTTATCCTCTACGTTGTCGGGCAAATTTACCGATTTTGCGCTTACATACTTCACCAGCCTGTATTTGGCAGGAAAATAGTCTTCATATTTTATATTGTTAGTGCTGTCAATCAATGAAGGATAGGGCTTTTGCGTTATATCAGACTGGCTGATGTTAAGAACAAAGCAGTAGTATAATTCACTATCTACATCAGTATTGTTTTTAATCTCTTCCCAGTTTACCGGCCTATCCCAGGAAATAGTTACATCGGTTGAAATTCCTTCTCTTTCACCCTTCTGATCCGATATAGTACCTGTCACCAGATTTCTGTCTGTTATGCTTACATTTTTAGGTATAGGTGGTTTTGTCTTGTCAAGAGCCATAACATACGGCAGCGTCTGGGACTTAATAACATCATCACTGGTTGATGAAGTTATTACTCTGTAATAAACCTTGTTCTGGTTGCTGGCACCTATAATGGGAATTACTCCAAACTCCTGATTTTTTCCATAGGAATCCTTGAAATAGTCAGGGTCTATCTTCGCCCTGGTAGTCCAACCGTACGCAGAGTCTACCGTATTGGATTGTACCTCGTAATACAAATCAGGCAACGTTAAACTTCCCTGATTTAATGTATATACCTTTACATATACATTCCCAGCATCATCCTTTGAAAGCTGGAACCTTATAGGAGTATATGTATAGAGCTTTCCTTTCAGAGGGCTTGTACCATCAGCTCCCATTACCACAGCGTCCTGGTATCCGTCAATAACCAGCTGTATATTCATAAAATATACTGTACCCGGAAGAACATCAGGGTGCGGGAGACCATATTGTTCCGCATTTGGAAGGTCTGCATTCTTATCTTTTCTTCCTATCAGGTCAAATTCCATACGTCCGGAAGAACTTTCAAATTTTACATTTGAAGATAAGGTACTGCCTGATACGGCAGCTTTATATCCGCCTGATTCTTCGTTGATAAGGACAGCAGCATTGCCGCTCATTTCTCCTTTATCCTGTGATATATTTATTTTGTAATTAAAGCCGTTAATTTTCCGTGAAGTACCATATACAGCATTAATTCGCGACTCTATATAAGCAAGTGCTTCATCGGCATATACCAACTGAGTACCGTTAAAAATCTGAGGAACATTCCACTTTACATTAAGTCTTGGTTTCGTTCCTATTTCACGGCCACCTTTTGAATCGTATGGCGGCACAGAGGTAGCACCGTCATCAGTGTCAACAATAGTTTCCGGTACAAATGAAGATTCAAAAGTAATGCCTGGAAGGAAATAAAGAAGGCCTTTGCCAACGACTGCTCCGCCGCTGTCCCTTCCCTCTATATTTATTTCATATATGAAATTATCCTGAAGTCCTGTCAATTCATATGAAGTTACACCCGGACCCAGCAGAATTTCCACATTTTGACCGTTAGGCTGCTTATAACTGATCTTTATCTCATTAGCCAGGTTAATATTTTCCCAGCCTATTTTAAGATTCCCATCAATATAGCTTATCACAGATACTTCCACCGAGGAAGCAGCATAAACACCTGCAGGCAAAAACCCAATCAACATCACAAATATAAGCAGTATAGATATAATACCTTTTGAACCCCTCATTACAGTACCTCCACATTTTCCCCAAATTATAAATGATTATATATGTTCATGTTCATATTTTTATATACGTGTTTATATTAGTTTATATTAGCTTATATGTTTGTATATATATTTTTATATATATCTATATATATTTAATAAAACAACTGCTAATAGATATATTTTAAATTTATATCGTCAAAAACCCGCATGTAGTTAACGCTGTATTAAACAAGCTCACTGCCTCTTAGCCCAGGATAAACTAAGAATTGTTCCTATTATTTACTATAATCTGATTTCTTCCGTTTTTAAAAGACTTTCTCACATCATAGCCTCTCATTATAAGAGTATCATATATCTTGTCTGTCTGGTTGAAATAATTGTTTCCGACATCAAGAATAAGGGTCTCATTAGTGCCCAGGTGTTTTGATATTTCCTCAAGAGTTGAATCGATATTCAGGCTTTCAGCATTTAAAACCTTTTCTTTTTTATCATTTTTGTTGTTATTCGTATCGTACATAATAAATTCCTCCTCTTCTTTATATCAACTGGTATGTTGCGCTTGCTTTATGTCTGCTGCGCAGGCGGACAGTTGCTGTTTTAAGGAATAAATCCCGCAAAACTGCGACAGAAGAATCAATGAAAGCCGGCCGCTTCGCAAACAACCAGTTGTGCAATAATATTATCCCATGCCATCATTAAAATTAATCAACTCCAATAAAATGCCAGCTAATACTTGTTAACATTGAATAATAAATTAACCTGTTGTGCTAGGTAATGAAATAGTATTGTGGAGAGCTTTAGAGCCAGTTAAAGTATCCTTTAACACAAACAAATTGATTTGCTTCGTAACCGGCTTATTGGCTCATAAGCTCGGTATTCCTGCATGCAAAACGACGGCACAACAAGCCAAATTAACATATTGCAATAAGTAGAATTTGTATATCATTAAGAAGTTACAAAAAAAAGTGAATAATAAAATTTTTTAAAAAAATAAAAATCTATGTATAAATCAAATCAAAACGGGTCAATACTATAAATGACCTCACAAAATACATTTTGACCCCCTTTACATGGTTAGTCGCCAAGCGGCTAACCCCTTTTTTTGCTTCTTATTCCGTATTAAATTAGCTCATTTGGCACAATCTAAATAATATAAATATTTCTTTAAACACAAAATACAGGAGATGATTTATTTAATGTACTTTGATTTGAGGGTCATCGCATTAGCGGGAATTGTACTTGTTATTTTTTTGCTTCTTTTATTTGAATTACTTATGAAAAAAAAGCGGCCTGTTGTCAGGACAATTGATGCTTCCTTAACATGTGAAGAACTGGAGGAACATGCAAAAAAACTTGCTATAGATCATGTTGTATCGAAAAAAGCTATATTGTCCAACTGGCCCGTTCCCAGAATGAACGACAATTTTTCCTTTATAGCTTCTGTTTATAGAGAACTAAGTGACGAAGTCAGCAAAAAAAGATCTGTTCCTCCCGCAGCAGAATGGCTTCTTGATAATTTTTATATAGTGGAAGAACAGGTTAAAAGTATCAGACAGGATTTCAAAAGGGATGACTACCTCCGCCTTCCTGTTCTTAAGTGCGGTCCGATGAAGTCTCTGGCAAGGATTCATGTAATTGCAACAGAGCTGGTGGCACACACAGACGGCCAGATAGACGAAAGAATCATTACTGATTTTCTTAAGGCATATCAGTCAAACAGTATTCTCCTTGACAGAGAATTATGGGCTATGCCTGTTATGATTAGGCTGGCCCTTATAGACAACATCAGAAATATATGTGAAAAAATTCGTGACACTCATAATAAATGGCGCAAAGCCGATGAGATTGCAGACAGTATTCTTAAATCGCAATCTCCTGATGAAAACCATTTCAAAAAAATACTAAAAGAAAACCTTATGGACAGCCATGATATCAGTCTGTCATTTGTTGAGCATTTATCATATAGGTTAAGGCGCGGTGGCAGGGAATTCTCACCCCTGTTAAGACATATAGACGCAGCTCTCGCAAGGCATGGCACTTCACTGGATGCAGTAACTCAGAGAGAGCACAACACTCAGGCCTCCTATGCAGTCTTAATAGGCAACAGTATAGTGAGTCTCAAATTCATTTCAACCGTGGATTGGGTTGAAATATTCGAAGCATCAAGTCATGTAAGCAAAATACTCTCCCAGGACCCTGACGGTACTTACAATCTTATGGACCTTCCGTCCCGTGATTTTTACAGGAAAAAAATAGAATATCTCGCTTCGGAATATGAGACCTCGGAAATCCATGTTGCCCAGCAGGCTGTTGAACTGGCTGCCAGGGCCATACCTCAGTGTCAAACCCAGGATAGCTTCAATCCTGATACTCTGGATGCTAAATGCCATGTTGGTTATTACCTGGCAGGCAATGGTGTACCTGAACTGATAAAAAGCCTTGGATACAGTGCAAAAAAAGCGAGCGGTAAACCTCACAATAAAAAAACTTTTACCGCAGTCCTGTATTTTCTGTCAATAGGAGTGCTGACTTTTGCTGTTGCTTTTCTGATCGCCTTTTATACATACAAAAATACTGATGCGCACAATACGTTACTGGCATTGCTTTCGGGAATCTCTTTACTGATACCCGCATCGGAGGCAGCTATTTTTGTGGTAAACAAAGTTTCTTGCAAACTTACAAAGCCGTATATTTTCCCCAGACTGGAACTTAAGGACGGCATACCCAAAAAATACAGCACCATGATTGTCATACCCGCATTACTGCCGGATGTAAGAAGAGTAGAGGAACTTATTCAGAATCTGGAAACACATTACCATGCCAACAGAGAAGATAACTTATATTTTGCCCTTGCGGGGGATTTCAAAGATTCAACGGAACAGAAAATGCCCGAGGATGATGCCATTATAGAAGCGGCTTTAAAGGGTATAAAGGAACTCAATAACAAATACAGCAAAGATGGTGTGGATATCTTCTATTTCTTTCACAGGCACAGGCAATTCAATCCTGTCCAGAATAAATGGATGGGATGGGAGAGAAAAAGGGGCGCACTTATAGAGTTTAATGACCTGCTTCTTGGCTCAATGGATACAAGTTACTCTGTCATATCAGGAAGTCTGCCTCCTGATGTTGAAATAAAATATGTCATAACATTGGATGCTGACACAATGATGCCTATAGGAGCAGCTAAAAAGTTAATAGGAACGCTTGCTCATCCTTTAAACAGGCCAGTTGTACACCCACGGAAAAATATCGTGGTAGATGGTTACGGACTAATTCAACCCCGCATCATTTTTGATATTGAAAGCTCAAACAAAACTCTCTTCTCCCGGATATTTACGGGCCAGGAAGGCTTTGACCCTTACGCGGGAGCTGTTTCAGACATTTATCAGGATCTGTTCGGGGAAGGAATATTTACAGGAAAAGGCATATACCATCTGGAAGTATTCCAAAGTATATTAAAAGAAACAATACCGGAAAATTCCGTTTTGAGCCATGACCTTATTGAGGGTTGCTTTATTCGTGCGGGCCTTGCCTCAGATATAGAACTTGTAGATTCATATCCTAAAAATTACGCCTCCTTTTGCGCCAGGCTCCACCGCTGGGTGAGAGGAGACTGGCAGCTGATTCCATGGCTTTGCAGAAATGTACGTGATAAAAGCAACAACCGCATAAAAAATCCGATATCTCCAATATCAAAATGGAAAATCATGGATAATATGAGAAGAAGTCTCATTGCTCCTGCTCTATTTATCCAGATTGCACTGGGCTTTACGGTCTTTCCTGGGATACTGCCGTGGATTTTAATTCCCCTTGTTGTGCTGGGACTGCCGTTAATAGGTTCAGTAATCAGCTATATTATGTCAAAACCCTTTACGCCCTACAGGATAAAGCAGTATCAACCGGTTATATCAGGAATCAAAGCGGCATTTCTTCAGGCCGTGCTGTCGTTTACTTTTTTGCCGTACCAGGCATACCTGATGTTACATGCCATTACTATAACATTGATCAGGGTATTCTTTTCAAAAAAGGATATGCTGGAATGGGTTACTGCAGCAGATGTGGAAAAAAGGCAAAAGAATTCCCTTGAGAGCTATTGGTATAAAATGAAGTCATCGCCTATACTGGCTTTTGTGCTTTTAATCCTGACTCTGCTATTCAGGCCGGAGGTTTTAGGTGTGAGTGTTATTCTTGCCTTATTGTGGGTTGCTGCTCCATACATAGCCTACATTACTAGCAAAACAGATACTGAAGGCGATGTACAGCTCTCCCAGGAAGACATATTGGAGCTGCGCAGAATATCAAGAAAAACATGGAGGTATTTTGAGGAGTTTGCAAACCATAAAAACAATTTTCTCCCTCCTGACAACTACCAGGAGGAACCGCCAAACGGAATTGCTTACAGGACTTCACCCACCAATATAGGACTCGGACTTTTGTCTGCTCTTTCAGCCAGGGACTTCGGATATATAAGTACAAGTGAAATGGTCGACCTGATATCAAATACCATCTCAACAATAGAGAAGATGGAAAAATGGAACGGCCATCTGTATAACTGGTACGACACCCGTACACTCAGGCCTCTCAGGCCAAGGTATATATCCACTGTCGACAGTGGAAATCTTGTATGTTACCTCATAACACTCGTACAGGGTTTGAAGGACTGTTTGGAAAAACCTTTATTCGATGAAAAATATATTGCAGGTCTTAGGGATACTATAAGCCTTATTAATGAAGATGGAGAACATTCCCTAAATTCCAGGGTTTTGGCTCTCCTTGCAGCAGACAAGGAAGAACCTGTGTTGATATGGTGGAGTAAGCGCCTTGATGAACTTTCAAAAAGACTTATAGAAGATTGTCCTAAAAAATCACCCTGGAAATCCAAAAGCCTGCACGCTATTAGTATGCTGAGAAGAGAGTTGTCTGAGTTTGCGCCCTGGCTTGAAAAAATAAGCAACCTGTCTTCTGAAGAAAAAAAAGGCGATTTGTCTCCTGAAGGTGATTTATCTCCTGAATCAGAAGGAACTGAACCATCAGTAAAAGGACCGGATCCGTCAAAAGGAAAGGTTTCGTCAATTTTACATGCTCTTGCAAGACATAATCCGCGTCTTATTGACTTGCCGCATGTATATAAAGAAGTTCTGGACAATCTGGAAAGTGCGGGTAATTTAAGTAATACGGATAATATTGATGCAGATAATATGGATTCAGATAATACAGAAAATCTGCGAGAGTTGAGAGAAATACTTGAGAAGTCTCTTGACAACGTGCAAAAATTCATTGAAAGGTGCGGAAGTCTGGCTGAAAGAATAAGGCAGCTTACAGACGCAACGAGTTTTAAACCTCTGTATGTTGAGAAGAAGCACTTATTCTCAATTGGCTACAATATAGAGGAAAACAGGTTGACTAACTCATACTATGACCTGCTGGCATCAGAAGCCAGACAGACAAGCTATATCGCCATTGCCAGAGGTGAAGTTCCTCCTACCCACTGGTTTAAGCTGGGAAGAGCTATGACGGTTGTTGACTATTACAAAGGACTTGTGTCCTGGACTGGAACAATGTTTGAATACCTTATGCCCCTGATTATTATGAGAAGCTATAAAAATACACTGCTAGATGAAACCTATTCCTTTGTAGTCAGAAGCCAGAAAAAGTATGGCAGACAGAGGCGGGTGCCATGGGGTGCCTCCGAATCAGGGTTTTACTCTATGGATATCAATCTGGATTACCAGTATAAAGCTATTGGTATACCCTGGCTTGGCCTCAAAAGAGGTCTCATAGAAGATGTTGTTGCAACTCCCTATGCTACATTTCTTGCTCTGCCAATTGATCCCGCAGGCGCTATGGAAAATATAAAGAAGCTGAAAGCAGAGGGACTGAATGGACCATATGGGTACTATGAAGCGGTGGATTATACTCCTGAAAGGGTACCTTTTGGTGAAAAGCGTGCAATAGTAAGGAGTTTTATGGCGCATCACCTGGGCATGAGCTTTTTGGCATTAAACAACTACATTAATAAGAACATAATACAAAGGCGTTTTCACTCAGATCCGGCTGTGAAAGCAGCAGAACTGCTCTTACAGGAAAAGGTGCCAACCAATCTCGTTCTTACAAAAGAAACAAAGGAAAAGGTTGTTCCCTTTAAAGCAGTAGCATATAAAGGAAAAGTAGCTGTGAGAAGATTCAGGTATCCCGACTCAGGGCTCCCAAGAGTACACATGCTATCCAACGGCAGTTATACCGTGATGATTACTGACAGGGGTACAGGATACAGCATTTGCCGGGGTATTTCTGTAACAAGGTGGAGAGAGGATGTGTCTTTGGACAACTATGGAGTATTTTTCTACATCAGGGATGTTGACAGCAACCGTATATGGTCAGCCACACATGCCCCCCTTGATGCACTTCCGGACAAATTTGAAGGGTATTTTACTGCTGACAAGGCAAGTTTTAAAAGAATAGACGGAGAAATAGAAACAAGCATTGAGATAACGGTAGCTCCGGGTGACAATGTGGAAATCCGCCGCTTATCACTGAAAAATAACAGCAATACTTACAAGACAGTTGAATTAACGAGCTATTATGAGCCCGTGCTTTCTCATCAGGCATCTGATGTGGCTCATCCTGCATTTAATAAACTGTTTGTAAGAACTGAATATATTGCGGAATACAGAAGCCTGGCTGCCGTCAGAAGGCCGAGGTCTGCATCTGATAAAGAGCTGTGGGCCTTTAACATGCCTGTGGTTGAAGGAGAAATTATCGGAAATATGGAGTATGAAACTGACAGAATGCAGTTTATAGGCCGTGGAAACACGGTTTCTGGTCCGGCTGTAATAAACTGCACCAAACCCCTTTCCAATAGCGTCGGCCCTGTGCTCGACCCGGTAATGAGCACAAGATTTCGCATAAAAATCAAACCCGGCCATACCATGAGGTTGTCATATATCATTGGCATAGCAGACAACCGTGAGCAGATGATTAATTTTATAGAAAAATATTCTGCTCCTGAGTCAGTTGAAAATGCATTTAGGTTGGCTCTCACCAGAAGCCAGGTGGAGGCTAAATATCTTAACATAAGAGCGGCTGAAATGGATACCTTCCAGGACATGTTATCCCACATCCACTTTATAAGTCCTTTGAGAAGGCAAAAAAGTGAATTTATCACAAAGAATACCAAAGGCCAGTCGGCTCTTTGGACTTACGGAATTTCGGGAGATTTGCCAATTGTACTTGTAGTTTTGAAAAGTACAGATGAAACGGATATAGTATACGAAACCCTCAAAGCTCATGAATACTGGTTTGTCAAAGGTTTAAAGGTTGACATGGTTATTCTTAATGAGGAAGAAAACAGCTACAATCACCCCTTGTTTTCACTGCTTAAAGATGCCGTTGCCTCAAGTCATGCCCACAATCTTGTCAATAAGCCCGGAGGCGTATATATTTTAAACAGAAACAACGTGGCTGATGAAGATTTACCTCTGTTTTATGCCGTAGCAAGAATAATTCTCAGAGGTGACGGTGGTCCGCTTTCTGAACAGATAAAAAACACATACCGCAAACAGGCTGTTGATGTCAAACAAACATTGGCAGATAATAAACTTGTTCAAGAAGAAGAATGTATGCCTGAATCTTCCGAACTCATCCGTGATAAAAGAGAACTCAGATTTTTCAATGAACTGGGTGGATTCAGTCCTGATGGCAGTGAATATGTGATACGTCTTGGAAAAGGTCAGAATACCCCTGCTCCGTGGGTAAATATAATTTCCAATACTAATTTCGGTTCCATTGTCTCAGAAGCCGGACCGGTTTATACATGGTGTGAGAACAGCCGTGAAAACAGGCTGACTCCATGGTCAAACGATCCTGTCAGCAATACTCCCGGTGAAGTGCTTTATCTGACTGATTGGAAAAACTACAGGACCTGGACAATAACTCCTCTTCCTGTCAGAGATGAAGGCACCTATGTCATAACTCATGGGTTTGGATACTCTATATATAAGCATGTAAGCAACGGAATTGAGCAAAGCATGGTACAGTTTGTACCCACAGATGGCAATGTAAAAATAAGTCTGGTAAAACTTAAAAACCTTACTAATGAAAGCAGAAATATTGGGTTGACATATTACATCAGGCCTGTGTTAGGTGTCAGTGACCAGCTTACTGCAATGCATATAAAGACAAGCACGGGCGAAGGTAATGTACTTTTCATAGAAAACCCATATAATGACGAGTTCCCGGGTAGAATTGCATTTTTGGAAACATCTGAAAAAGACCGTTCGGTAACCGGTGACAGAAAGGATTTCATAGGAACCGGAAGCATTTCATCACCGGAGGGCCTCCGGATAAAAAAACTGCCTGGGTCTGTCGGTATAGGGTTTGACCCGTGCGGGGCAATGCAGATAGATGTTGACCTGGAACCAGGTAAGGATAAAGAAGTGGTATTCCTTCTTGGAATGGGCAAAAATACTGGAGAAATTTATTCTATAATATCAAAATACCGCAATGTCGAAAACGCAAGAAGAGCACTTATTGATACGAAAAGTTTTTGGAAGGACAAACTCGGAAAAATAAATGTAAAGACGCCGGATGAAGCCTTCAATATAATGCTTAATGGCTGGCTCATGTATCAGGTTATAGTGTGCAGAATCTGGGCCAGGTCCTCATTCTACCAGTCAGGTGGTGCATATGGTTTCAGAGACCAGCTTCAGGATTCCCTTGCCGCACTGAATATATGGCCTGAGCTCACACGCAATCAAATTCTGCTCCATGCCGCCCATCAGTTTGTTGAAGGAGATGCTCAGCATTGGTGGCATGAACAGCAGAATAAAGGAACACGGACAAGATTTTCTGACGACCGTCTGTGGCTGCCCTATGTCACTGCGCAGTATATTAATGTTACCGGCGACTCAGGTATACTGGATATTGTCGTGCCTTTCCTGGAAGATGAGCCGCTGCAGGAGCATGAGGATGAAAGGTACAGTAAACCTGTAGTTTCATCTCAATCGGCTACGGTATATGACCACTGTATACGTGCCATAGATATCTCTCTTAAGTTTGGTGAGCATGGCCTGCCTCTTATGGGCTCCGGTGACTGGAATGACGGCATGAATACTGTTGGAAACAAGGGGAAAGGTGAGAGCGTTTGGCTTGGATGGTTTCTGTACTCCACTATTGAGAATTTTATTCCCTTTTGCTATGAAAAAAATGATATAGAAAGAGCACAACATTACACTGATGCTATAAATAAAATCAAGCAGGCCATAGAGGAAAATGCCTGGGACGGAGATTGGTACAGGAGAGCATATTTTGATAATGGCACACCCCTCGGTTCTATACAAAACAGTGAATGTAAGATTGACTCCATTTCTCAATCCTGGGCAGTTATATCAGGCGCAGGTGACGAAAAAAGGATAAAGACTGCTATGGAATCGGTGGAAAATTATCTTGTTCACAAGGAGGAAGGATTGGTTAAACTTCTTACACCGCCTTTTGACAATAGTGAGCTTGAGCCTGGTTACATCAAAAGCTATGTTCCGGGTGTAAGGGAAAACGGAGGACAGTACACTCATGCTGCCGCCTGGGTGATAATAGCATTTGCAAAAATGTGTATAGGTGACACAGCGTGGGAAATATTTGATCTTATAAACCCAATAAACCATACCCGTACCCCAATGGAAGTTGTAAAATACAAAGTAGAGCCATATGTTGTATCTGCAGATGTATATGCGGTAGCTCCTCATGTGGGACGAGGGGGCTGGACCTGGTATACTGGCTCGGCAGCATGGATTTATAAGGCAGGATTAGAGTATATCCTCGGTCTTAGAAGAAAAGGGAAAAACCTTATAATAAACCCGTGCATACCAAAAAAGTGGAATGAGTTTTCTGTAAGCTATAAATACATGAATACTATATATAAGATAAAAGTAAGTAACCCCAAAGGAGTCAATTGTGGAGTGAAAAGCATTGTAGTTGACGGCAGATCAGTTGTAGCTGACGGTAAACCAATTACAGCTGGTGGTAAACCGGTTACAGCTGATGAAAAGCCGGTTGCTGCTGGCGGTAAACCGTTGGAAGATGTTCTGTCCAATGTTAATAAGACTGAAAACATACAAATACAACTTGTCGACAACAGAAATGTACATTTTGTAGAAGTAACTCTGGGATAATCTGGCGGATTACGACAGACAATGGCTGTATGCCTTTTCCGAAAAGGCACACAGCCATTCTGCTTTCATTTCTTATTTCATTGCGGTCTTACGGGATTTATTCCCGAAAGCCGCAATGTGGCAGTTAATCTGAAAGCGAAAGTAATCTGAAAGTGAAAGTAACAGGATAAAATACGATTTACAATTATACTTGCATTTCCAGAATATTTTCAAGAACAGCTTTTAGTTCAACAGGGGTTACTGTATTTCTTGCCAGCATGTTTATAATATCTTTTGTTTTATCAAAATTGCACGAAAAATTATATACTACATTTTCTTCATAATGTTTGTTATCAATTGTTTTAGAAATCCCTATGCCATATACTTTTCTTCCGGCCAGGTCGTCTCTGGAACCTACTTCACTTTCAAGGATATAGTACTCCAGAATAATAGGATTTTCCAGGAAAAAGTAGCTATTTTTATCCAAAGTTACCTTGTTCTCCAGACATTTATTAAACATTACCGGCAATTCCTCCTTTTATTAAATTAAATTAAACACACTGACAGAAATTACTATCATTATACAATAACTTACTAAATTTTACAATATTTCTAATTATTATTTTTTTTTGATGCAGTTAATAGAAATAATAGAAGGAACAGGAGTCAATCCTGTTCCTTCTATTTTTCAGTTATATGCTTCTACTAATTCATATCTTCTTGCTATCTATCACTCTACACGTTATTCTGCTAATTTCCACGGCACATTTTGCCCATAAATAGAATCGAGCCGGTTTCATCATCTGCTATGACAAAAAGAAAAGACCTGTCAGCAATAAATTGCATAGGCTCACCTGTAACAGATTTTGACATCTCGGCTATTGTGGCTCCTGTAGCTTTACTTCCTTCTTCATTTACTTCTATAACAGCTTTGTGGATAACGCTGCTTATATAGATACCTTTGCCTATGCCGGAAAAATCTGCCGAGTCACTGAAAGCTTCCTCCATTCCAAGAATCTTTAAGTTCTCATTCAGCTCCTTAATTCCATATTCCATTTTGAATTTAGGCATTTTTAGCATTACATCATCCATTTCCGATACACTGCTTTTTATCTCATTCCACTTTCCTGCATTCAGGCTTTTTATAAAATCGTCAATTTTTACTCCTTCATCCGGCAGTACACAGTACATTGCAATTTTGCCTTTTCCATAGGGAAGCCTTACAACTTTATTTCCTTCAACAGTACCGAACTCCCCCTTTCCGTTCCAGTACATCATTTCTACATCTTCTGAACGGCCGTCTTCAGTATGGAACTGTGAAGTATGAGTCATCTTAGGGGTGAATTTTTCTCTCCACTGACCTTTAAAATATATAGCGTTTATCAGATACATTATAACGTCTGAAGAAATAGGAGGCTCAAGCATTTTATCTATTTTCCCCTTTGTTGCACCAGAAATCCATTTATTTATCTTATCTGCGGAATTTGCCTTTGAAAAATCCAGCTCTTCAATATGAGCACCAAAACCCTTTTTATTGGTTGAAAGAAACTCCTGCCGGATTTCCTCACCTTCTTTAATCCATATAGAGTTAGCAATATTGAGCTTTACACCCTTAATACCGTTCAGGTATGCAGTCAGCTCCCTGAAGCTGGCGTTAAAGTCTTCCATTTCAATTCCTTCACATCTCAAGGCCTTTGCCATCTCATCTTTTGTGGTTGTCCGGGCCCCGTTATAGGTCATTGCCAGGGCACTGGATATGCTCAATGGCGAAATAAATATGTTTTTCCCGGAACCCTCTTCATTAAGCAATTTAAAAATGTCAAATACAAACTGCGTATTCCCTTCAATGAGGTCTTTGTCAATCTTTTTTGTATCGTATGACGAGACCAAATTATCCACAACCGTATCACAGCCAACAATAAGAAAAGTTGCTAAAACAACGAAAATAAAAAAACACAGCACCCTTTCTTTCATGGGGTAATACCTCCATTTTTGGGCCTTATTACCCCTTTGACGAGTGCCGTGCTTTTCATTTTCCGGTTTCTGGTAAATAATCAAAGGAAACGAGTAGAAGTCTCAAAAGCTCTGCCAGGAACCGTCCCCACATCTGTCCACTGCCCGTTCTATCTGTTTATGAACCTGTACACCATCACCGCTGCCTCAGCTCTTGTAGCCTTATCTTTGGGACCGATTATATTCCCTGATTTTCCGTTTATGACACCTTCGCCGTGAAGCGTTGCAACACTTGCAATGGCGTAAGATGAAATAAGGTTCTTGTCATGGAACTTCTCAAGCACTGAATTGCTGTGACCATTAAACGGTTTACCGGCAGCCTTTGCGGCTCTTACTAAAATCACCGCTATATCCTCTCTTGTTATAGGCTCATCAGGATAGAATCTGTTACTGCTGTCACCATTTATAATTCCCATGGCTTTTGCCGACATCAGCTCATCGTAATACCATTTTCCCGGCTTAACATCAACAAATGAATCTACCGGTGTAGTTTCAAAACCCAGTGCTCTGACAATGATGCAGACAAATTCCGCTCTGGTTATTGTATCATTAGGTTTAAAATTGTTATTTCCTTTTCCGTTAACCACGCCCCTGCTGGCAAGGTCTTCTATGGCCTCAACAGCCCATGGAACACTTTCAATATCTTTAAAGGTAACTGCACTTTTTGTGTAAGTATTCGCAAGAGAAGCAGATGATGACCCGCTTTTATTATAAGCCTTCACCCTGTAATAATACCTGGTGCCGGGCTTGAGTCCTGTATCAGTGTAAGTTGTAACATCAGCGTCAACATTTGCTACTACTTTATAATTTGGTGAGTCTCCTCCCATGCGCTCTACTGTAAAGCCCTGTTCATTTGTGGAATTATCAGTCCACGTCAGCTTTATCCGGGATGAGGATTCAGCTATAAGTTCCAAATTCGAAGGAGATTTTGGAATTCCGGTGGATACCTCAACTTCATTACTGTATGAATTACTATTATATTTATAGCTATAAGCCTTTATCCTGAAAAAGTACTGCGTATAGGCATTCAAACCTGAAAGTGTGTATGAAGTTGTGTTAGCCTTTAATGTTGAAATCTCAGTCCAGGTTCCGTCAGCTCCAATCTTTCTTTCAACAATGAAGCCTGTCTCATCATTTGAATTATCTTTCCACGTCAAAGTTATCTTCGTGTCAGAAAGAACTTCATATTTCAGGTTTGTAGGAGCATTTAGAATACCAATTCCAATACTTGACGTATTTGAATAAGCTGAATATATACCTCCCACCGAATACGCCCTGACCCTATAGTTATATTGAATCCCTTGCTGCACATTGGTATCTTTGAAACTCTGCGCATTCTGTCCAACAGTTGCATAAAGACTCCAATCCGCGTAGTCAGAGGTACCTACACATCTCCATATTTCAAAACCGGTTTCATCTGTTGCGTTGTCTATCCACTTTAATTCTATAGCACTATCATCAACAGTTGATGTAGTAAGACTGGACGGCGCATCCAAATACGAATTGGTTATGGTAAGTTCATTCGAATAGGCCGACTCGTTTGCTGCACTTTTGGCTAATACTCTGTATGTATACTGTGCATTAGGCACCAAATTTTTATCCTGCCAGGACCTTGTTCCAGAAGTAATGGAGGCGACTGAGGAAAAATTGCCGCTTGCACCTTTTCTTTCAATAATATATTCCGTTACATTATCTATTCCTGTCCAAAACAGATTTATTTCGTTGAATGACGAAGCAAAGCCATAAAGCGTAATTGTGCCAAGCTTTGTATACTCTCCTATTCCGGTATCATTATCGGGATAAGGCTTTGAATACACGTTCGAATTATATGGTGATACCGCCTTTACTCTATAGAAGTACTGTGTGTTTGGCGAAAGTCCACTGTCAACATATTTTGTAACATTAGAAGCAAGGGGAGTCGAAGTAATTATTGACCACGAACCGTCAGCGCCTTTTTTTCTTTCAATAACAGTCCTTACGCTTACATTATCAGGATAACTCCATCTCAACTCAAGTTCCGTTGAAGATTTTGCTGTAACCTCAAGGAAATTAGGAGCTGTAATTGCTTCAGTAGTTGTCGACACTTCATTGGTATATGCCGAGTTCCCTATAGGATTGAATGCGCAAACCCTGTAAGTGTAGGTATGTCCGGAATAAATATTATCCTCATCCAGGTACGTCGTTTGACCAGAATCCACTGTTGCAAGCTGAACATAGCTTCCATTGTCAATTTTTCTCTCAATACGGAATGAAAACTCCTGATTCGACGGCGCATTATTTTTCCAATTCAACCTTATTGACGATAATTCTACAGTCAGGTTGAGCATTGTCGGCGCAGCAGGAGGAACTGTTTTGATTGAGCACTCACTGCTTGCTTCCATATTGTTTTCATTTTCATATGCCACCAACCTGTAATAATAAGTGGTGTTATGTACCAGACTAAACGTATCTCTATAACTTGTACTTGAAACGTCTAGCTCTGCTATAGTACTGTAAGCTGCATCTCCGGTCTTTTTTCTTTGCAGCAGCAACTTGCTTGTATTACTGCTGTTATTATCCCATGATATATCAATACTGTCCGCTCCGGTAATTTTACATGACAGATTGGTCGGAGCCCCAGGCTTATTTACAGTACCGGTCTCCATATATCCTTCAAAACTGCTTTCAGCTTTTGCGCTCAGCCTGTACCTGTATATTCCCGCTTCAGGCAATACATCGGTAGCGCTAGTGGTACCCGCTTGCAGTTGCGATTTTACAACCTGCCACTGTTCCCATGCTCCGGATGAAGTATTGTATCTCGACCTCTCCAACTGAAAACTGGAAATATACCCATAAGAACCCCATGAAACCGTTGCTTTTCCGTCAATTACCGAAGCATTGACGGATACGGAAGGAACAATAATAACAGATGCAGCCGTTGAGGGTTCAGAAACAATACCATTCAGGCTATTCTTTGAAATAACCTCGCATCTTACGGTTGTATCATAAGGCATACTACCTGCATCGATTGAATAACTGGTTGCTGTACCATCTACCTGATATATATCTGTACTCCCTGCATACATAATTCTGATTTCACTGGCATCTACTGCCTTCGAATTGTTATTCCATTTAAGAATGATTTTTCTGTCGTTTAAATTATATTTCACAGAAACAATTGAGGGTTTTCTCATTTTCTCAGTAGTTACGGAACCAGTGCACGATTCCAGGGCTTTATTGTCATTCAAATCTTGAATGCTGCTGTAGGCATCTACTCTATATGTATATGTCGTCTCCGGTAAAAGTCCGTCCGGACTAATTCCATCACTGGATAGTCCTCTATCAATATAGCTTGTATAATTAGGACTTGTGTTAACATCTATAAATGCGATCTGTTTCTCATTTCCATCCACAATCCTGGTAATTGTGTAATACTTTGCACCGTTCACATGGCTCCACTGCAGGCTTATTTCAGTATCTCCATTTGGCTGGGCAGGCTTTGCAGTAAGACTCATTGCAGCACTTACCGGCAGCTGATGGCAGAAAATATTTATCACAGCAATTATTATTACTAGAATCGTGGAACACGCTTTTTTATGCTTATTTTCAATAAAAAATTTATGCCTCATTTGCTATCCCCCATAAAAGCTTAAAGTTTTCATACAGTTTAATTATCACGACAGGCAAAGTACAGCCGTTGCTTTATTGTGATGATTATGTTCTTAAAAATGTATCGGCAAAAAGCCTTAAAATTTGAATACTCTATAGTTAAAAATGGTTGAAAAATACTCTTGAAATCTTCGGTATAATTTAGTATACTATAAGTCGCTGGTTTTGTATGCGCCCGTAGCTCAGCAGGATAGAGCGTCGGTTTCCTAAACCGCAGACCGGGGGTTCGAATCCCTTCGGGCGCACCAGATTCTTTTGAAAACCCTGATTTTATCAGGGTTTTTGACGTTTTAGGCAACAAAAACCGAACAACATTTGAGATCGAATTTTCATATATTGTTCAGTTTCTTTATTTGTCATACCCTCTCACTTTCCCAATAATCCATTTGTGGTTTTGAAGCTATGTGGACTTCTCTAGACAATATGATATAATTAGGCAAGAAAACTAAAAATTCGTGGTGACACGTAATCCTATTACTATTTCGCTGTTAAGATAGTACAGAGCCAAATGTGCGCATTTTGGGCAATATAAGAAAGAGGGGTTTGTTTTTAATGACAGGCGAGAAGTTTACACTGATGCAATACTCAATCAGCGCGATTTTAGGACTGATTGAGGCTGAAGATTTTGTTATCCCCGAAATTCAACGGCCATTTGTTTGGAAGCGCAGTCAAGTCAGAGACCTGATTGACTCCTTATATAATGGTTATCCAACAGGATACATTATTACTTGGAAAAATCCCGATATAAAGACAAAGGATGGCAGAAAAGCCAGCGGCAAAAAGATACTGATTGACGGCCAGCAACGTATTACAGCTTTGATGGCTGCTATAGCTGGTAAAGAAGTTTTAGATGAGGATTTTAACAAAGATCGAATTAAAATTGCGTTTAATCCTCTAACAGAGGACAGTACAAAACGCTTTGCTGTACAAGATGCTTCTCATTTAAAAGATAAAAGATGGATACCCGATATTTCAATTGTATTTAATACTGATTTTGATCCCTTTGATTTTTCAATAAGATATTGTGAAGCCAATGAGGGAGTCAAACCTAATGACGTTAATAAAGCGCTAATGGAGTTAAAAAGTATAGCAAATCGTCAAATTGGTGTTATTGAGCTTGATCATGCGCTTGATATTGACGAGGTCACAGAGATTTTTATCCGCATTAATTCTAAGGGCACACCGCTTAGTCAATCTGATTTTGTCATGTCGAAAATGGCTGCTGATGCCAAACACGGTGGGAGCATAATGCGAAAAACAGTGGATTACTTCTGTCATCTGGCTGTAAAACCGGACTTTTATCAGACGATGATACAAGATACTGAATTCCAAAACTCAAAATACGCTGATAAGATTAAATGGCTTGCAAAAGATTACGATGATATATATGACCCTGACTATGGTGACATGCTTCGCGTTTCTTTTATGCACCAATTCAGGAGAGGGAAGCTTTCAGATTTAGTAAGCCTTCTTTCAGGTAGAGATTTTGAAACCAAAGAATATCGTGAAGACATTGTTGCGGAGTCTTATCAAAAACTCGATGACGGCATTCAGAATTTTATAAACAAATATAACTTTACACAGTTTGTCATGGCAATCAGGGGAGCCGGTTTTATATCCAGCAAACTGCTTAACTCCAAAATGACACTGGATTTCGCATATACCCTTTATCTCATTTTACTGGAAGACACGAGCATTCCTAACGATCAGATCAAGCGGTATGTTCAAAAGTGGTTTGTACTGTCCACTCTCACATCCAGATACATAAGTTCGCCTGAAACAGTAATGGACAGAGATATGCGCAGTATTAAAGAGAAAGGCTTTCTTAAGTTTTTTGAGGAGGTAGAGGCTTCAACATTATCTGATACTTTCTGGGAAGTTACCCTCCCGCAAAATTTGGAGACTTCCTCAGTCAACAGCCCAGCATTTAACACTTTCATTGCAGCACAAATTAACCTTAATTGTAATTCTTTGTTAACGAATGGGACTAAAATTTCTGACCTTGTCACTGTTTCAGGGGATGTTCACCATATTTTCCCTCGTGATTATTTGAAGAAAAACGGCGTGGACAGCAAAGTAAAATACAATCAGGTAGCCAACTATGTTTACCTTGATACACAGGTTAATAAGGCGATAAGCAACAATCCCCCCTGTGTATATTTTGCAAAGGTAAAAGAGCAATGTAATACCGGCAACATTCAGCTTGGCAATATTTCAGACGAAGCAACACTTGCAGTAAATCTCGCAGAGAACTGTATTCCCCAAAATATTTTTGATATGGATGTTCGCGATTATGATACATTCCTTGCCGAACGTCGCAAACTCATGGCAAAGATGATTGAGCATTATTATAAGAAACTATGATATTTACCCTTAATAGTAGATGACCACCGGAAAGTTCATCATCATGCCTACATCTAATAAGCTACATCATTTTAATAAAATGACTGGCCTGCCTAAAAACCTTCATTTTTAATATGCCTTACCGACGATTGCAGGAGATGTCTTAAGTGGAATTGAAGAGCTAAGAAATTCAATACCAATTGTTCAATCCCGCTAGTTCTATGGACTGTCGGGATTTTTATTGTTGTGAGCTTTAAAATTTTTAAAAACCCACATTTTATATCCCAGGTAGTTTATTGTCTGGGATATTATTATAACTGCTATTTTAGAAATTGTATTGCTAAAGTGCAATATATCAATGTACAACCGTAGAAAAATGACCGTCGTAGCCAGAGAAAATAAATTTATTATTACAAATTTTACAAACCGTCCCGAAATGGTGTTTGTATGTTCTACATCTCCAAATGTCAGTCTGTTGTTCAGCAAAAAACTGTTTACAGCTCCGCAGGAATATGATATCACCTGACTTATTCCATAATGAAAATCAAAGACTTTTGTCACCAGTATAAAAATTCCAATGTCCAGAGAAGTATTTACAAGTCCGATTGCACCAAAGGTAAAAAAGCGCTTAATTTCCTGCACTTTTTTAAATTCTTGCAATTTATAAAACCTGTGACTTTTATCCATGAGGGTTGTTCCCATCCTCTTCGAATCCTATTTTTTCATTTAAAATATACAGCGGTCTGCCTTTGGTTTCATCATATATACGTCCTATATACTCTCCCAATATGCCAATCATCAACAAAATAATTCCGTTGATAATAAGAACAATTGCGGTAAATATTACCCATCCAGGCATCATACCATCCGTAAATAGTGTCCTATACATGTAAACCGCAAGATGTATGAAACCGGATAAAGATATGAAGAAGCCCAAATATGTAGATATTTTTAAAGGCTTATGGGAAAATGAGGTTATCCCATCAAAGGCAAATTTCATCATCTTTTTAAGTGAATATTTCGTCTCTCCTGCAAACCTTTCCTTTCTAACGAACTTAATACTGGTTTGTCTAAACCCAAGCCAGCTTATAAGACCGCGGACATAACGGTTTCTTTCCGGCAGTTTATTCAAAGCGTCACAAACTTTTCGGTCTATAAGCCTGAAGTCTCCTGCATCTACGGGCATGTCAACATCAGACATGTATTTTAACACCCTGTAATAGATTTTAGCAGTTGTTTTTTTAAAAAAGCTCTCTCCCTGTCTTTCCAACCTTTGCCCATATATTACATCAAAGCCCTCTTTCCATTTCTTAATCATTTCCAAAATTATTTCAGGAGGGTCTTGAAGATCAGCATCTATAACAATAATTGCCTGTCCGCTGGCATGTTCAATACCCGCAGTTATAGCAATCTGATGACCGAAATTCCTGGAGAAACTCACCAATTTTACACTTTTATCCTCCTTACAAATTTGCTTTGTTATTTCAAGCGTCCTGTCATAGCTGCCGTCATTTACAAGGATAATTTCATATTGTTCGCCTGTACTGTCCATTACTTCCTTTAATATTCTATATGTTTCATTTATTACAAGTTCTTCATTATAAAGCGGTACTACGACAGAATATATGTATTTCTTTTCTTGCATGCAGAATCCTCCCACAGGAAAACGCAAAATGTCCATTATCAGGTATTATTTGCTTTCCTGCTGTTTTTATTAACTGCCTTATATAACTGCCTGATACAACTGCCTTATATTTATCCAATTTTGAAAGGCCGCTCTTTTGTTCCTGCCCCATCAAGTATTATGGCAGTATTCTTCAGATACAATGCCGGAATCACACCAATACCGGCTGCATTTGCATCCTTCATATAAATGTATCCGTCTCTGTCAACAACCCTAACCATGCTTGAATTAGCATAATACACGGTTTCAAGCCAGTAGCTGTAATCATGGTTGATATTCCCCGCCTTGTCTGATATAAATTTTGTGAATTGCTTTATATCAAGCAAAAAAACCATATCGTTAACATGCAAGTGATAGGCACCGTCAAAGCCAAAGTCAGCCAGTGTAGGCACATGCATCCAGAAAAAGTCGTTATTTCCGCCCTCCGACTTTTTCTTGTCGTATACAGAAAGCAATACCTTGTTTTTATAATTATTTATAAGTCCAATTTCAGTATCTGTGAAATCCTTTAGAAACTCACCGTTCAGCCACTTCCTGAGGCTGCATTCCGGCCAGTAATTGCTTCCGTATTTCATTCTGTTTTTGTCCCCGGCCCTTGGCTCTGAATCAAAAGCCCTGAACGCTACTGCTTCATCGGAAAACAGTAAAATGCCGTTTTCATCAGTATTAATAACTCTCCATAAAAGCTTTCTGCCATTATATTCCCCAAAGCTCACATAAGCACCGTAAGTAAAGCTTTTATACTTTTTCGGTTTATTGCTGTATGTAGTAATCAGAAGGATAGCTGAAAAGGATACAGAAAGAAATAACAGTATATAGTAATTAATGCTGCCTAACCTATTAATGTCTTTCATCCTGCAAAATACTTCTTTTATTCTACAAAGGATATGCGGCAGTTTGCACGCAAGCCATATTACTGATAATAACAACATTAAATCAATTCCGGTGACAAATCCGAACATGTGCTTGGCAATATCAGCCTCTCCATTTGAAATTACCGGTACAAGCAAATTGATGTCATTGACTGCCAGGAGAACAAAATAAAATATTCCGGCAATAGTTTTTCTATAATAATTTATGTCCTTATTATGCTCTATCCCTTTTTTTCTTAACGCATTTCTGAGTTCTAAAATAATTACTAATAATACAGCAATATTAAGTATTACTACGAAATAAATATTGTCCAGCGGCAGTTTAAGCCTTAAGCTGCTCCATGTACTGAATTTCTTACACTTTGTAAGGCGTTCATGCCCCAAATCATAATTGCTCAAATAAACCGGCCGTATATGGGCACTGTTCTTTATTGATATGTCAAGCTTCTGCCATAGCCTTGAAGGGTTTTTTAAGTAAAACTTCAGCACATCAAATTTAGAAATATTGCCATAAAAATCCCTTCTGAATTTTGGGGAATGTATGTCAACTTTATGGTCCTGCATGTAATAATTTGTATTTTGCAGCACTGCCATATATGAAGGAAGTCCAAGTTCCATTAAATCCTTTTCAGGTACCGGCGAATTTTTAAGCACGCCGAAAAATACTGCCTGATAAGTAGTGTGCTCATCCATCCATTCCGGTATTGAAGTGTAAAAATGCACTGACATCACCAGAGCAAAAGTGAGCCCGATAACATTTAAAGACTTAAACAGCCTGCTTGGCCTATTTAGCAGGATAAACAACAGGCCTGCAAGAGCAAGAATAATTCCAAGGGGTATATTAGCAAATTTTGACCCCATAAATAATATAACTCCTGCATAGTAAAGCACACAGTACAATGTGCATCTTTTTGCTGAAAATATCATAGATGCAGCACATGCAAATATAAAAATAAAAGAGGTATATTGCAGTGCTTCTCCGTAAAACGAGTTAAAATAAGCGGTATATCCCACATCACAGAATACAAATATAAGAAGTAGAATAAATACAACATCAAGCCACTTGCGACCCAACCGTACATTAATAAATATCATGCCCAGCGAAACAGTCAAAAATATGCAGTATAATACACCAAGCCATTGAATTCTGTAAACACCAGGGTCTTCACCTATTAAAGCATTATAAACCAAATTAAGAAGTATTGATGTCTTAATAAAAATATGCTGGGTTGTAACATAAGGCTTTGTTAATGTAAAAAGCGAATTGTAAAGTTTTTCAAATCCTCCTTTGCCTTCAAAAGACAGTTTGAAGCGGTCTGTAAAGGCAAATGCCTCTCTTCCCTCCCCCCCATATGATATACGGTTAGGAGCAATAACCCGTCTGAAATCTCCATTATCAGAAAGGCCCACTGTATCAGATAAGTAAAGTGATACTCCCAATATTATTAAAACCAGCACCGTCATCAGCAATCTGAAGGTCTGATGAATAGCCGATTGATGGGTCTGATGGGGACAGTTCTCTACTTTTTGCACTTTTCTATCATTATTTCTCACTTGTCATCACCTGTCATCTGTATCATTTGTGTCATCTGGGCTTTGTCACCTGGAGACAGTTCTCTACTTTCGTCATTGTCATTCGGGGACAGTTCTCAACTTCACCCAACTTTATCTCATATCACGGCAAAAACTTACTGAAGTAGTTTTCAACTACATGCTTTTAACTACCGTCTGAGAGCTGTCCCAGTCAAGAGCTGTCCCTGGCTGCATTATGAGAACTGTCCCATGTTAAGAACTGTACCTGGCAATTTTCCGCCCCCAGCCATTAATTGAGAACTGTCCCCGGTTACGGTTACCCGGTTATACCCGGTTATAGTTCATACTAATAACTGTTTTCTGTATAAGTATGTGTAAATAAGCGCATAAATAGGTATTATATTTATTTTTATCGGTATTGCACACCAAAATAATCCTCCTCAGAATGAATATAAGCTTCTTTATAGATGCAATAAAAATGTAACAATATTGTAACCGTATGCATCTTATAAATTATGAAAATATTGTCGACACTATACATAGAAGAGTATTTGCAGGAGGTGGCATTATGAAAAGGTTCAATCAGTATATCGACATCCTCGTTAGAGCGCTTCTGCTAACCGTTTTGTTTATCATACTGCTTCCCGTAAAGTTCCTGCTTAGATTGACACGCAGGGCAGATATCAGATAAAATTCCTATAGATTGCAGTAGAGAGATATAAACAAAATTCTGTGGAGGTTACAACTTAAGCTTGGTAAAAAGATATACTGAAAACGATAAACTTCTGACCCATGAGTATTTTATGAAAGAAGCGCTTAAAGAAGCCAAAAAAGCCTATAAAAAGGCCGAAATACCTATAGGCGCTGTAATTGTCAGGGAAAACAAGATAATTGCAAGGGGTCATAATGAAAAGGAACTTAAAAGTGATGCTACTTTCCATGCTGAAATTTCTGCTATACGAAAGGCAAGCAAAAAACTTGGCAGCTGGCGGTTAAATGACTGTGATATGTACGTAACTCTTGAGCCTTGTGCAATGTGCGCAGGTGCCCTCATACAGGCAAGAATCAGGAAACTTTACATTGGTGCTGCTGATCCTAAGGCTGGAGCTGTTGGTTCAGTTATTGATGTTTTATCAGTAGAAAAGTTCAATCATAGGGTGGACGTTACATATGGTATCCTTGAGCAGGAGTGTTCAAACATACTCAAGGAATTCTTCAGGGAACTCAGAGCAATGAAAAGCAGTAAATAAAACAGCTCATCGTTCATCCTAAATTTACAGTTGATTTATGTGGTTCCCGTATGTTAGAATATCAAGGCAATAGTATTTTTATTTTTTGCATTTTTAAAATTTTCAAGATATCTTAAACTATAATAGATGCTTTTTGTAGTTTAAATATTTACATCATACAATTTAATGTGGAAGAGTATCGAAGTGGTCATAACGGGCCTGACTCGAAATCAGGTGTACGGAAACGTACCGTGGGTTCGAATCCCACCTCTTCCGCCAAGGTTATCAGGGTAGAACAGATACAAAATACATCTGTTCTACCCTGAGTTTTTATAACATGCTTTTGATGTGTTTTTCAAAATATATTTATATTTAAATATTCTGCCTACGAAGGAGGAAAGCATTGTGATTGAAATTGTGTTTAGCGACAGCGCAGGCGGAAGCTTGAAAATAGCACAGCATTATGGTGAGGGAAAATACTGTGGCGGAACAGCCGGAGTTATCATAAATCATTCAGACGGCAGCAAACCAACAAAAGCCGAAATTAAGAACGCACAACGCAAACTTGAGGAAAGGGAACGCCTTGCGTGGGAAAAGGCTGTCCCATTGGGCGGCAACTCTTCGGATGTGTTCAGTTTCAATCTTGCATGGAGCGTTGGCAGCATCGCAGACAATTGCCTGGGCATAGAACGTCTTGGTGTGCTGGAGCGGCTCTTCAGTATCTATCCTGAAGATGTCGGAAAACCGGCTGTGGAAGAACTGTATCAATCAGCTACAAAAAATCTGGACGCAATTCGTAATAAAGTAGAGAACGGCGAGACTCTGCGTATATGGTATAGTAATCAGCCGGACGAAATATGCGGGTTATATTGGATTATGAACCTATTGAAAAGCTGGGAATTGCTTTTTACTAAAGTTGTCCTTGTCAAACTCCCGGAATGGACAATTGATGAGACAACAATTGTCCGGTATAACAGCTGGGGTGAGGTTGAACCGGGAAAGTGGCACAACTATCTTGATTTACAAATGACTGCACCGAAAGTATTGATCAATGCTATCGCTTCACACTGGTCGGACCTTCAAAAAGAAAATGCACCATTGCGTGCCTTAATAAACGGAAGATTGCAAAGTGTTCCTGAGAACTTCTATGATGATTTTATCCTACGTGAGATCGATTCAGAAAAAAATGAGTTCCGCGAAGCAAATTTGATTGGGAGAATTCTTGGAAAATATCAACTTGGTATTAGTGATAGATGGCTGGCTCTGCGTATTGAAGAAATGATTCGTTCAGGAAAGTTGAGCGTCGTCTCATCTGCCCCGGAAGATGGCCCAAGTTATCATAGGATACTAAAAAAAGCAAATAGAATATAATAAAAAACTCCGGTCTTATGAAGCGAAGCCCTTTCATTAGGCAAAAAACTAATGAAAGGGGGTTTCTAATGTTCAGAACTCTTTGCCTATACGTTCAACGGCAACACATTTTGGGATTCAAAGTCATTCAACAGTTTCAAAATGAGGGCGTACTTAATTCGAAGAAGGCAAAGATGCACTTTCAGATCAAGGGGGGCAGTACCAGCACAAACAGTATCAGCGTCGTATCGAAGAAAAAGCAATTGTTCAAAGCATGTCTCGAAAGGAAAACTGTCAATCATTATTCTACAATATGATTGACAGTCAGCATAATTAATAGCTAGTTAGATATTGCATATTTAAACTTTAAATTGGCGTATTCCTTATTATTTCAATCATTGCCACCACATTTTCTATTTTACAGGCCGGGTATACTTCTCCGCTGGAGCCAAAAATATACCGTTTCCCTTATTATTCAACCATGCTTGTAATTTATAACTAATTGATCAAGTATATTACATAACTATTGACTGTGACCTTTCCGAGTATTAAGATATATATAACTTTCAGAGGATTACATTCAGTTTAGGTTATGAATTAAACCAGATTTATGCCATATCCTATTATTAAGGAAATATATAATATATGGCTTGATTACTATTAAAACAAAATAAAAGATGCGATGATGGGAAGAGTAAGTTATTGATGTCTTTTACAGAGAGCTCCGGTAAGCTGAGAAGGAGCAAAGAATAGGTAACTGAATATGGTCTCAGAGCTTTCGCACCAAACAGGTAGGACATTCAAAAGGTGACATTCCTCAACTCATGAGAAATGCTTCCTGTTCCAAGGAAATGTGCCGCCTTACCTAAGTAGACTGCGACGGGTGCTCCCGTTATAGTGCCGGAGTATAATCAGGATTCATTTATCCTGCCGTACTTGCTGAGGTTGGTGCTGTGAAGCATCAATGAACCGGGGTGGTAACACGAAGTATCATGCTCTCGTCCCCAGGATTGTATCCTGGAGGTGAG